>TARA_B100000686_G_scaffold83006_1_pt1 | contig 16697 bp, 18 predicted proteins | sample TARA_B100000686 | Tara Oceans TARA_B100000686 (sample SAMEA2622733) | marine metagenome | biome: marine biome (ENVO:00000447); feature: marine epipelagic mixed layer (ENVO:xxxxxxxxx); material: "saline water (ENVO:00002010), including plankton (ENVO:xxxxxxxx)" | depth 150 m
CCAAGGGAACAGGTATTTATCGTGCTACCTGATGATCTTGATCTCTCGCGGTGGCGAACCTGACACTCAGAGGCGGAACATGGCTAATGTCGTCTCGGATAAGGGGGCGGAATGCTGCGATTAACTTTCTTGATGCGCAGAAAACAAGGCTTGTCGCGCGAGGAGATGCAGCGATATTGGCTTGAAAAACACGCACCGATTGTTGCGGGACATTCGCGAGCTTTAGGGGTCCTTCGTTATGTGCAAGCGCACACCACCGAAGATGACCACAGTCGGCTAACAGGTCGACGCGGTGACATGGAGGAAGCTTACGACGGAGTTGCCGAAGTTTGGTGGGAGTCCAGAGACGCCATGTTTGCGGCAACACGTTCGGAGGAAGGACGTAATGTAGATCGGATTCTCCGAGAAGACGAAGAGCATTTTTTAGATCTAAAGAAGTCGGTGGCTTGGTTCAACTACGAATATCCGCAGGTGAACCCAACACCGGAGAACGTTGTCGCCACAGAGCGTTCCAGCCTGGTCAAGCTGTATTTCCCACTGCGGCAGCTTGACTCTCTTTCCATGGAAGATGCTCAGTGGTATTGGCGTACCCATCATGGGCCGGTAATCCGTCGCCAGGCTCACGGATCTGGCATCATCCGATATCAACAAGTTCATCGTGATGAGCCGGAACTTACTACTGCCCTAAATAGTTCTCGGGGATCAGAAATTGACCCGTATCTCGGTCACGCCGAAGTATGGATGGATCGAAACTCCATGGGCAACCCAACCCCAGAAAACAAAGCGGCCTCAAAGCGGGCATACGAAGACGAAGCCAATTTCATTGATTTTTCTCGCTCTTCAATGTTTTTAACTAAAGAACATGTCATTGTCGATCGTCGTTAGCGGGTCCATCGACTAAATCCTTTACACCTTCAACAACGCGTTGCATGTTCGCTTTATGGATGAGGCGCCGCTCGAACAAGACGTCGTTCTCGAGCGAAGGGTCTTGTAGCGCTCGAGGTGCGGTGCCGTTGTTCTCTTTCCCGATCGTCATTGAGAACCGCAGCCGGCTTCCAGCACCTTGCTCTGCTATCTCGAAACGCCATATGGCACCTGGCTTGGCTGGGTCGGTGATACGCCACTCGAAGACCTGACGCTCAATCCATTCGGTAACGATGCACTCCGTTTCCCAATTTCGTACATCGGGTATTGAGTTCCTACCTTTAAATACTGATCCCACCTCTATTTCACCATCAGTTAGCCAGTTGGCGCCTACGAATTCGTTCGAGAATTGGGCTGGCATGTTGATATCAGAAACGACCTCCCAAACTGCTCGCGGCCGGGCCTCGGTGTCGATCTCCACTACTACCCCCGGTCCGTCTTGAATTCGAGCTGAACCATCAACGCTGGGCTCGGCGCGTGTAAACCCCCACTGATCGAAGTAGGTGATATCCGGAGCGGGCCGTCTCGGGGCAGGCAAGAATTCGCTGCCCAAGGTGTAGGCAACTGGGAAACACACAAGTGTTGTTACACCAGGAGGAATGCCCAACAGTTCAGCGACCTCATCGGGTTTGTTGTTCAACATCGTGGCGTAGGCAGTACCTAAGCCTCGTGACCGGAGCGCCAAATTGAAGCTCCATGCAGAAGGAATAGCGCTATCGAATAAGCCGGGTCGCCCGCTGTTGTCGTGAACACCCCAAATAGCGCACATCACTAGTACCGGCGCCTTGGAAAAGTTGTCGACTAAGTAAGCACTTGATGCCACTACATTTTCCTTGGGGTGACCGGTGCCCTCGAGTCGCCCTCGAGCATTGATGAAGAGCTCGCCCACTTCAGCATAAAGATCACCTAACTGGTTCTTGAGGGCCTGATCTCGAATCACCATCCAGCGCCTACTAGCGTCGTTGCCGCCTGTAGGTGCTTGTTCAGCGAGTTCAATGCATTCAAAAAGCAGTTCGTCAGAGACGTCGCGTTCGAAATCCAAACGTTTTCTCACTGCTCGTGTAGTCGTCAACAAACGATCGATCTGTTGGAGGTCGAAACCGGACTCGGAAAAAGAATCGCTCATGACACGAATCTAGGCTGGCTTCGCCAGGCGCGCTTAATGAGGCTTAACCGAGAAAACCGATGGAGCCGCAAGAGGCCGTGTTGTCGGAGGCTCAACGTCCGTTGCTGGGGGTACCGCAGAACGTTTTGGAAGACTTAACGCTCCGAAAATTCCGAGAAGAGCGCACCCCGCAGACAAAATAAGGACCCAAAGAAAGGTCGAGGTCCAGTCGGCTAGAGCACCTCCAATTTGAGGAGAAATCATTTGCGCTACCCCGAAAGCGAGCGTCGCTGCGCTGAATCCCGGACCGTAATCCTCGGGGGATGCGTTCTGAACGAAGTACATGGTGAGAGTCACAGGGATCGACGCAAAAATCATCCCGATAACTACTGAAGAGGCAAGCGTTGGAACTACCCATCCAGGCAGAATTAGAACTACCAGAGTGCTCCAGAGAGCGAAGGCTGTAGCCAAAGTTGCACGGGTCCCATACGTCTGGACCGACTTTGCGATTATGGGCCCACCGACAACCATCCCGAGTCCTATGAGGGTGAACGAGAGCGACGCTGTGCTAGCTGACCATCCGTTGTCGTCTTCCAAGCGACTGCTCATGAATGCCAAAACCAGCAGATACATGAATCCGAATGTGGTGTACATGGCCGTTACTGATTTCCAGCCGGGCACGCGACGCAACGCGTCGAATCCGCCGATGCTGCCTTTTTCAGATAGCTGTTCTTGGGCATGACGAACCACGGCAATGGTGCCGACCGCAATCAAAAAGCCGAGTGCCGCTTGAACGACATAGACGTTACGCCAACCTTCGTCTCCCCATAATCGTCTAACCCAGCCCGCCAATTGGCTAGTGAACACGATGCTCAAAGCCATACCTGAGGAAAGTAGGCCTATTGCTGTACCTCGTTTCTCTGGTGGAAACGCAGCGCTGGCAACTACCGGAGTTGGGATCCATACCCATGCGCCACCAAAGCCTGAACAAAACATTCCCAGGGCAAGAACAATGACGCCCGGAGCAAAAGCGCATAGAACTTGTCCTCCCACGGCGATCAGGAGTCCGACTCGCATAATTGTTAACAGCGTGATCCGAGATGACGCGATAGCGACTGCGAGCGTCCCAATGAGATAGGCAGTTACGTTTGCAGTAGCGAGAGACCCAGCGACCGTGTTCGAAAGACCTAAATCGTTGCGCATGGCAGGTAAGACCACGCCGAGAGTGAAGCGACCGAAGCCTTGAGCCACGCCGGCGCTCGCGGCAGCGAGAGCAACAGCTATCCAGGTGCGAGCGGTCACATACCAGACGTTACCAGCCGGTAATTAAATGGTCCCGGTGAATCTGTTCGAGCTGGTTAGCCGTTAGCACCTCAACAATGTCAGCGCGACATGAGCCAGGTTGCGTAACATCGCGAACGTTCCGAACGGAGGAAAAATGGCGATCAGTGTTGATCCTGAAACAGGACTCAAAATCTTTGACACCAGGGCGAGTAAGGCGAGCGAGAAGATTCGCGGTCACGGTTATGAGGTCAATCCAGACATCGCTCTCAAAACTCTCCCGGAAGCCCCGTCGAGCGCAACCTTCGACGCGGTTGAACAAAAAAAGTATCGAGAGTTCAAAGAACAACGTCGCGGAGCCGCTGACTATATGACGATGGACGGTGAATTCTCCAAATACCTTGAAGATCACTACTCTGAGCCCCCCGTTGAACGTGAAGCGTTGACCGATGAGTGCGAAATATTGGTTATCGGCGCGGGGTTCGCGGGCTTGCTTCTTTGGTATCGACTCAAACAAGCTGGCTTTGAAGATGTTCGATTCTGCGAAAAGGGAGGCGACGTTGGAGGTACCTGGTATTGGAATAGGTATCCGGGTATTGCTTGTGATGTTGAGTCCTACAGCTATCTGCCTCTTCTGGAGGAAATGGAATATTTTCCAACGATGAAGTTTGCCTCAGGCTTCGAAATTCTTGAGTATTGCCAAACAATGGCGAACAAGTTTGGCTTCTACGACAAATGTCTCTTTCATACGACAGTCGAAACAACGGAGTGGGATGAAGAATCGGCTCGATGGACGGTAAGAACTGACCGTGACGACGCCATGAAATCTCGCTACGTGATTTTGGCTAACGGAATTTTAACCACGCCTAAATTAGCTCGAATAAAAGGTATGGAAACCTTTGAGGGGGAGTCTTTCCACACGTCGCGTTGGCGCTATGACGTGGACCTCGAAGGAAAAACTGTCGGCATTATTGGAACAGGAGCCACAGCGGTCCAAGCCATCCCAGAACTGGCAAAGGTGGTGGGGGACCTATATGTGTTTCAACGTACGCCGTCATCTATTGACGTACGAGATCAACGTGAGACAGCTAGCGAAGAAATTGAAGCCTGGAAAACAGAATCTGGTTGGGCTCGTTCTCGACGGAAACGTTTTTCGCGAATCTCCGCGGGGAGAACCGCTATCCAAGCTAATGACGACTATCTGGCAGGGCGAGTCGATGACTTCAAGGAACGGAAAGAACACGCCCAAAAACTCAGTGCAGAGGAACTAGTTCAAAAACAGTTGGACTCGAATTTTCGGATCATGGAACAGATTCGAGCGCGAGTCGATGCGATTGTTGCAGACCCCGAAACCGCTGAAGCGTTAAAGCCCTACTATCCGTATGGTTGTAAGAGACCGACGTTCCACGACGAATACTTACCTACCTTCAATCTTCCTCATGTACATCTTGTTGATACTGCTCCAATGGGTGTTACCAGTATCAACGAACGAGGAGTTGTCCACGGCGATGAAGAATTCCCCCTAGATGTTCTGATTTATGCCACTGGTTTCCAGTGGATGGCCACTTCGACCTTCAACATGGTCGCTGGTAGGGGGGGCCAAACGATGAAAGACAAATGGGAGAACGAGGGAACAAAAACGTTCCTAGGTATTCACAGCAATGGGTTTCCTAACTTGTTCATTATGACTGGACCGCAGGGTGGTGGTGGAAGCTTCAACTTCACCGATGCCATCGAAACACATGCTGATTACATCGTTTGGATGCTGTCGCATATGCGCGATGAAGGCCATGAGATAGTCGATATCAACGAAGAGGCCGAAGTGACCTACGCTGAGCATTGCAAACAGGCTGACATTGCGACCGCTCCGCTGCGAGATTGCCTCTCCTACTACAACGGTCATGGGGATGCGGAGCCCGGCAGCCTTGCATATTACGGGGGAGGTAACTGGCACAAGTATCGAGTGCGAGCGCAAGAGACGCTTGAGCCGTACGCTTTCGATTCTGCCTGAGATCACTTCAAGTTCGGAATTACCTCTGAAGCAAGCCGTTCGAGATTCGCGGCCATGAACTCAGGTTCTATCCCAGGTGGCAAACCCGATGTTGCAATGTCGGTGATGCCGTACAAGTTGATGAACTCAGCGAGTTCCCGAGTTACTTGGTCTGCATCTCCCACAATGACATTCTGAGGTATGCCATCGGAGCTTCCCCACCCGTAGTCGTCTGGGGTTTCTGCCATAAAGGAGCCATAGACACCCATACGAAATCGTTCAGCCTCGCGAATCTTCGGCCAGTCCTTCTCACGATCATCTGTCACATATACGGATCGAATGATGCCTACTCGGTAATTCTCTGGATCGGCGCCCTTGGCGGTAATCGCTTCCCTCCAAGGGTCTAGGACCTCTTCACGACGTCCTTGGGGAAGCAAATTTGTGCCGAATCGTGCGGCGCGTAACGCACCTGGCTCTTTCATGGCCGCGATCCACAAGGGAGGACCACCGGGTTGAACGGGCTTTGGATGAACATCAATATCTGACAGGTTGTAACGCTTCCCTTTGAAACTGAATGGTTCCTCTCGCCAAGCAAGACGAAGTATCTCAATCGCCTCGTCGGTCATGGAGACTCTGTTGCGCAGCGGAACTCCAAAAGCATCGAATTCTTTGGGTACGTAGCCCATGCCGATTCCGAACTCCATTCGACCGTTAGATATCTGATCGAGTACTGCTAGCTCCTCGGCTAAACGGATTGGGTGATACAGAGGGAGAAGAGCAATGTCATTGGAAATGCGGATTTGCTTTGTTCGTGCAGCTATCGCGCCTGCGAGAGGCTGGAACGCTGGCAAATAACCGTCTTCAAGGAAATGGTGTTCCGTGAACCAAATGTGATCGAAACCGAGTTCGTCAGCTAACACAGCCTGTTCGATAGTGGCTGCGTAGACATCGGTCATAGTCATCTCGCCACCAGGAACATGCCGGCAGTCGTACATGACCCCGAATCGGAGTGGTTTTGGTGCCATCGTTCCCCTTCGTTGTGGCTTTCTCAGGACCGTAGTCGGTCTAAACGAACTAGGTTTCAGATATGCAGATTGAACGTGACACACGTGGTTCAGAATTAGGGCCAAATCAATATGAGGACGCGGAGGGCTATATAGCTCCCCTTCCCGCAGGTTTTGGACCCAGATCTAATCCATTAGGGGATTTCCCTACCGGGCCAGAGGTTGGCCAGCGACTCCCTGACGTCATCACGTTGGGCTCAGACGGCAACAATGTTGACCTTCACGCTGACCGTAACGGTCAACCAGCAATCCTGGTTTTCACTCGGTCGGCGGTGTGGTGACCGCCTTGCCGTACCCAGCTGGTCGAGCTGGAAAAGGGGATGCCCGCATTCGAAGCCGCGGGCGCGAAACTTTACGTTCTGAGTTACGACGAAATTGATGCCCTTGCGGATTTCAAGAGTGCGCACGGAACGACTTTTACGATGCTCTCAGACCCAGATAGTGAAATTATCCGTGCCTTTGGCATCCTGAACACCACTATCGCGGAAGACGATCACCCTTGGTACGGCATTCCCTACCCGGGCGTGTATGTAATGGATGGAGAGGGGATAATTACCGAAAAGTTCTTTGAGAATAACTTCACGGTTCGACCTGGACCTGAACAGTTGCTTGCGGCGCTGAAGGGCGAGCAGATAAACCTCCTCGAAAAAGGGGAGGGCGACCAGGAAGTAAAGGTCGAAGTCACCTTTGAAGGTGACACGCTTCCCGCAGGGATCACCCGTCAGTTAGTTGCTCGTTTTTCGGTCCCAGAAGGCATGCATCTATATGGCCAACCGGTCCCAGAAGGTCTGGTGGCAGCCTCAATTCAGTTAGAGCAAGAGCTCGAAGGCATCGTTTCCTACACTCCTGTTGCGCCTGAGACGAGCGCGTTGACCCTTGCTGGCGACGGTCACACCCTGCAGGTATACGAAGGGGACGTCGTTTTGCGTTTGCCTGTCGCTCAAAATGGGCGAGCGATTGAAAAAGATGACGAGGGGCGATGGGTCAGAATCGCTGGGAAGGTCCAATGGCAGGCATGTGATGCCGAAAAGTGTGACATTCCACAAGAACAATCTTTCAGTTTTCGGTTGCCGGCAGCATTCACAGTTATGGCTGACATGGGGCCAGGTGAGGGACGCGTACCTTCAATGAATGGCGCCCAACACTTTAAAAAAATGACGGAGCGGCGTCAGACAAGTTCTTGAGTTCCTTGACAACGAACACACTTTGAATAAGTGATGTTGGCTACTGACCTAGGCTATTGGTATGGCCGAACTTGTTTATTTCGACGCCGACGCCGACAAGAGCGACATCGTAAACGTCTTACGGGAAGACGGGGCGTGTGTCCTAACTGATGTCATAGACGATGACCTTTGTAGTCGGCTCGATTCGGATCTAGGTCCCCTCATTGACGCAACGCCAGCAGGTCGAGATGACTTCACGGGCAGGTTGACGGGGCGAACAGGCGCTCTAGTTGCACGGAGTGAAGCATCTCGAGAGTTAGTAATGCATCCCACCACTACTGATTTAGCGCGACGGTTTCTCGAGCCTTTCACAGACAAGATCCAGTTACACCTCACGCAAATAATCAACATTCAACCTGGGCAGGGAGCACAACCTCGACACCGAGACCGTCTCGCGTGGGGTGGTTATCTTCCTGCAGAAATTGAGCCGCAGTTCAATACCATTTGGGCTCTTACAGATTTCACTGAAGAAAACGGCGCAACCCGAGTTGTTCCGGGATCAGTTAAATGGCCCGAAGATCGCAGAGCGACTGACGAAGAAACCACTCAAGCGGTCATGCCCGCTGGCTCTGTCCTGCTCTACTCAGGATCGGTTATCCATGGGGGCGGACAAAATCTTAGTGAATCGAATAGAACAGGAATCAACATCACATACTGTCTCGGTTGGTTGCGAACTGAAGAAAATCAGTATCTCTCATGTCCACCAGAGATCGCCGAGGACCTTGACCCTGACTTACAGGAGATGCTCGGCTACACCATGGGGAGCTATGCATTGGGCTACTACAGCGACCCGACCACGGTAAGTAAAATTAACGATTTGCATCCCCCCGAGTTCATTCTTGGACGTTCACCCCGCGAAAAAGCCAGCAGCGCGGCTCTAATTACAGACTGAAACACTTCACTTTTCTATGAGCCAGTTATTCGGACGCGTGACGAGTCTTGTCGACTTGCTGTCTTGATGCTGATGGGGGATCGAGAAGCCAGCTGAGAGTGAGCAACACGGCCATGGTCACGGCACCTATGAGAAATGCCGGACCGGCACCGAGCCACGAATAGAGGGGAGCAGCAGACAAAGCACCGATCATTGATGCAGCGGAACCCATTGCCTCGCCCAACCCTTGTGCCGCCGCCGCGTCGTCTTTAGGAGCGGCGTCAGAGACCGCAGCCTGGGATCCTGGTGACTGTATTGCTTCCATAATCCCGTGCGGCATGGCAGCAATGAATAGAACTGGCACTGCTGTGATCCAACCGTAGGAGGCCATTAAAGGGACGGTAGCGAAAGCTGACAGTAGAGACGTTATTCGAGGGTTGTAACGGTCCGAAAGTGAACCTGCCCAGCGGGCAATGATCAACATGGGTAATGCGAAACCGGTTAATGAGAGGGAGATCACCATAGTTGAAGCTCCCAAATTGTCCATGTGTGGCGCCCAGAGTGGTTCGAACACGCCAATCGAGTACCTGAACGAAACAACAACCAAGAGTGCAGCGACCATTTCCCGCACGCGAATAAGACGCCGTAAGACCCGTTTGCCATTGTTAAGAACATTTTCAGCTGCTGGTATTACCAGCCTGTGCACCGACGCGTATGTTGCTGCAGTCAGGGCTCCGAAGATTATGAATGGAGTCTTGACGTTGAAAGCCACTGTGAGGGCGCCTGCCAATGGTGGTCCGAAGACGAATCCTGCTAAGTACGCGCCATAGAACGCACCGAGTTGTCGGCCTTGATCATCGCCTGCATTCACAATTATGTATCGGCGACTGGCAGGCACAATGACCCCAACCCCGGCTCCGAGGATCAAGCGCGCAACCACAAATTGCCAGAGCTGATCAGCCAGCCCGAACCAGAGGAGGCCTATTGCAGATGCAGCCACTCCGGCACGCATTAGTAGCCCCCCATAGCCTCTGTCTGCATATCTAGAAAGCCACAACTGGGTAACAAGTGCACCGACAAACGCTGATCCAGCGATCCAACCGAGATCTCGTTCAGCGATGTCGTATTCGTTGTGGATTTCCGCTAGGAGCGCGAAAACTGAAGAGACTCCAGCCATAGTGGTTCCGGCGACGAGGTACAAGCTGCGCATGGTTGTCGTCTAGCTGTGATAGCCGTCTGGTGGTCCGAAGGCTCCGCTGAGATCAGGAGGTCCCTGATAGAGCCAGGTCATTGACCGACTCGCGAATTTCCAGCTGCCATCAACCCGGCGATAGGTGTCATCGTAATAGGCGATGTAGTGCAGGGTCTTTCCTGATTTGGTCTTAGCGAACTCACTGAAATACCAACGACCTTCACCGTCAACTTCATTTGTGGTAGCGGCCCCGTTTAGCGCGACTTGAATTACTGATTCGAACAGGTTCATGGAAGTTGCCATTGCCGCGCGAATTTCGTTTCGCCCTCGGACTGGACCTCGGCCGATATTCCAGACCCCATCTTCGGCCCATAAGTCAAGCCATGATTCTTGATCGTTGTTGCAAACACGGTCGCAGTAGTGATGAACGAGATTCTTGATTTCGTGGTGATCGTTCATGATTGAGAAGTTACCGAGAGGATTCAAGATATTGGTCGAGGGTTTCGTGAAAGTGACGAATTCGGCTTTCTTGGTTGTTTGAGTAACACGGCGAGTATTCGCGAAGAAGGACTTCGAGAGGAGCAATAGCGTCCTCGCGCAGAACGTCTTGAACAGTTGCGCCTGGCGATCTGGCGCCCTTACTTCCCTCCATGATCTCAATCTATCCTTTGATGGCCTGCGGAGAAGAGCCGACTAGTTCCTTCGCATATTTAATGACGCAGCCCTATCAGGCGAGTCGTCTGCGATGGGGCCTCCGTAAATTTCATTTTCAAACCAGCTAACGAAAACAGCGTCTTTCGATGGCTTCCATAGTGACCAAGCTGCTTTGGCCCCCGGACTTTGCATAAGTCCTAATTTGAGCAAATTGACTCGCATGTCCAGCTGCTCAGGGGTTGCCAACCCGTTTTCTCGCTGTTCGTAAGTATCGAAAAGGTCAACCAACATCGTGTTTGTCCAAAGAGTGACCCGCCACTGATCCTCAGCTGTCAATTCTTCAGATGAAAAATCTTTGGCAAGGAAAGCAACGAATTCTTCATTCTGTGTTGATGATAAGTACCGCTCGTAGAGTCGATCGGTGAGGGTATGACTGAATTGAGCCCTTGTTAGTTTCACGTTCAGCTGAGCTTCTCGTGCCAAATAGATCAAAGAAAGTGGCAGAAGAGCACCTTCAATTATTTGGGCGATTATGCCTATATCGTCCAGCATTGGTATGTCCTTTGTTTGGTTGACTTACGATCCGTGACCGCAGTCACGTTTAGATTCGTGCCCTTGTTTACCTCTCTGAATGAAGTGCTGTTGTCAAGCACGGCACCGCCGCTTGCCCTACGGTTCAAGACATGACTTCACAGCCCTATTACGACCCAGAAGTGCGCGCCGCTTTGGAATCACAACCGGCACTAGGAACCGTCAACGACCAGACCCTTGAAGCTGCTCGGACCTCGCGTTTGATGCGCAATGAGGAAGTTGAGCTCTCCGATGAGGTTGAAAGAGTGGACCACTTCGCTCCCGGGGTTGACGGAAACGATGTGAGGATTCGAGTACACCGTTGCAAAAGTTCTAATGAAGTGTCTCCGGCTTTGTACTGGACCCATGGAGGGGGATACGTGCTGGGGAGTCCCGAACAAGATGACGAGCGATTTGATCGATGGTGTCCAAGATTTGGAATAGTTGGAGCGGCCGTTCAGTATCGCCTAGCGCCGGAACATCCTTATCCGGCAGGCCTCGAAGACTCCTACGCGGCCCTCAAATGGTTAAAAGAGAACGGTGAATCAGTTGGTGTCGATGTCGAACGAATAGGTATTGGTGGGCCAAGCGCAGGCGGTGGCATGGCAGCAGCCTTGGCGCTACTTGTTCGAGATCGAGGCGAATTTGAAGTCGACTACCAGCTTCTGATTTATCCAATGATTGACGATGCGCGTACCTCTACTACATCTAGTTGGAATGTCCCCGTATGGGATCCAGAATCGAATCACTTTGGTTGGAGCTCTTATCTGGGAGATTTGTTTGAGACTGACGCGGTTCCAAGTCACGCTGCGCCAACTAGAGAAGTTGACTTAAGTGGTTTGCCGCCTGCTTTCATTATGACCGGCAGTTTGGATGGTTTCGCTGACGAAGATATTGAATATGCGAAGCGGCTGAACCACGCCGGGGTGCCGGTCGAACTGCATGTCTACCCCGGAGCGCCTCACGGATTTGATGGATTCGCGGCCAGCACAGCTGTAGCCAGACAAGCTCGATCTGATATCAACGGTTTTCTCGCCAGAATGTTGGGTACCGACTCAGATCTATGACTTCACGTAGAACGACTCACGAGCCTGTGAGGGTGGAACTATAGGAATCTCGTCGTCGGTTAGCGGAGCCATCCATTGTTTGCGTTCTAAAGCAGCTTCGATGTATGGCGCTAATTCCAGTTCTTTTTGTGCGACGCGCTCGTCTCGATAGGGCGCGAAATGTGGGAGTACCTCTTCTCCAAAAATTTCAAGGCTTTCACAAATATGCTTGTGCTCGTTTTTGCCACCCTGCTGCAAAAAGATGACTTGGTCGACGCCAGCGGATTCAAATTCTTTAACCAAGGCGGTGTAGTCGTCAGGGGTGCCAATGCCTGGAGCTCCGATGGTGGGCAGGTCCGGTCCGCGAAGTTCTTCGTACTCTCCCCACAAGTTGCTGCGACCGGGTCGTGTTTCATTGGCTACCAGCGCGTTCACCGCATAACGAAAGAACTGGAACCCGTCGATACCACGGCGCATAGCTTCATCGGCGTCCCGGTGAAGACTGAAGCCGGCCACCATAGCGAGATTCGCATTGACGCTGTGACCAACCGGGACGCATTCATCGCTTCGGATGATGTCGTAATAAGTGTCGGCCCATGTTTTGGCTTCGTCGGGATCTACGAAACTAAAGGCAAGCGCTCCCAATCCATTTCGCGCGGCCACTTCAATCGTGGAACGGTTAGTGCAAGCTATCCACATTGGTGGGTGAGGCTTTTGTAGAGGTTTGGGGACCACATTTCTGCAGGGCATTGAGAAACCTTCACCCTCGAAACCAGGGTATGGCTCCATGACCATCATGTTGGCGATTTGCTCCGCTGCTTCTAGCGATAGCTCTCTCTTTCTTTTTGCATTTATTTCGTAGCCACGCAGCTCCAGCCGTGTTGCTCCTTCCCCGATACCAAATTCAGCCCTCCCTCGAGAAATCAAATCCAACATGGCCACTGTCTCTGCGCTACGAGAAGGATGGTTGTAGTTGGGAATCACTTGTCGGATGCCGAGTCCAATTCTGATGCGTTCGGTCTTGGCGGCGAGTGAAGCGAGAAAAACATCTGAAGCCGAACAATGGGAGTACTCCTCAAGGAAGTGATGTTCAACCGCCCATGCATGATCAACCCCGATTTGGTCAGCCAACACGATCTGCTCAGTTGCTTCTTCGATAAGGCGCAACTCTGCTTGTTCATCCCACGGCTTTGGTAGCTGTAGCTCGTAGAGCATCCCGAACTTCATGTTTCCCCCTTGAGTTCGCTTCGACCCTACAACGGCGAAGCGGAGTTGTTTAGTTTTCTTAAGTTCTGTTTCAAGATTGATTCACGACTTAGCGGTCAACAGACTCGTAGACATGCCCGTGGCGACGAGAGATTGATCCTGCCAGACTTCCGTCTCAACAGTTGCGAACCCGCGCGAGATTTCTCGGCACGTTCCGATGGCTATGAGGTCATTAGCGGTCACTCGGTCTACGAACCTAAGAGAAAGATCGGGATTCGGGTGAGGTACCCACCGGTCCTTTGGAAGAGCGGCATCCACAGGCGGTCCTACCGACAGGTCTGCTGCCAGGCAAGCACCCTCACTGCCATCGGCAGATGGATTCCAGGGCACAGTCACTAAAGTCGCGATAGCTGACCCCATCCGAGCAGCCTGGGGGCGTGCAGTGTCAATAATTGGGACTTTAACTCCCTCGGGTTTTCTCCATGGTTTAGCGCGGTCTGATAAATCCTTAGGTGGTGGCCCCAGTAGCCCTTGCTTACGTTCCGACGCCTCAATGTCGATGCGCAGGGCCTCAGAAGCAGCCAACGCGACGTGAGCTTCGGTAGTAGGAATGCCAGACGCGTCACTGAACTCGACTCGCACAATAGTCAGACTGCGACCCGAAGTAAGAGTGGTAACCGTGGCTCGAGCCTGAGTTGTGGCTAGACCTTTGAGGAAATGAATATCAATGCCGGTCGCTAATCGGGTTGGCTCTGCGGTGCGACTCAGTGCGATAGAAGCTGCGGCTAAGGCGCCCCCAGTAACACCCCCAAAGGCTCCGTGAATTTCTGAGGGGAGGTGCAGGTCCCAACCCTCACCATCCGAAGAAAAGTTGAAATATTCCAAAGGTGTCATAGCGTCGCACTTTCCTGCGCATCTTTCGTTTAGAGCGTAGGACGCTTTTTCTTTGTCGCGTTCGGTTCGCTGTAGCTTTACTTCATGACCGGCGACATCACATCAAACGAAGAACAAATAGCGAGGATAAGAAAACTGGCTGCGGCCTCACCTGACTCGCCGCTGGTAATGCTGAATATCAACAGGTATCACCCCGCGGCTGAGTTTCCCGAAGGGGAAACTTATAGGTCCTATATGGGAGCGATCCAACATTCTGTTGAGGCAGTAGGAGGCTCAGTATTGTGGCGGACAGAGGTTCAAGGCGCAGTCGTTGGCGACCTTGAAGGTTTCCACGAAGTGTTAGCGGTCTGGTATCCCAACTACAAAGCTTTTCTTACATTGCCTAATGCAGATGGAGCAAAGGAGATGTTCCGTTATCGCCGAACCTGTGTCGAGGAAGCACACATCATTGAGCTTGCCGATTTCAGCGACGCTTCTCGTTGATCTAGTCGAATGTACAGTCGGCGCGCTGTTGTTCTTTGTTACCGGAATCTTGGACTAACGGCCCTCAAACCTAGGGGCTCGTTTCTCCATAAATGCCAACGGGCCTTCTTTCGCATCTTCGCTTTGAGCCAAAACGGCCCCGACATCAGATTCGAGAACCAGAGCTTCAGCTTCACCTAGATCCGCGGAATGTCTGACGACCCGCCGTGCAGCTTGAACAGCTAGAGGAGCGTTAACAGCGATGGAATTAGCCAGTTCCAAAGCCTCGGTGAGTACATCACCGGCCGGAACTAAACGATTGAACAAGCCTGAATTCCCGAGTTCATCGCTAATTATCGGCTGAGCACGGAGCAACATCTCCATTGCTAAGGCGCCGGGTAGGTGTCGTCGCAAAAGAGCGGTTCCTCCCATGCCGGGGATGAGTCCTAGCGCCACCTCCGATAGACCCAACTTCACTCCCTGGCCTACCACACGTAAATCGCACGAAAGTAAAAGTTCCATGCCGCCGGCGATAGCGTGGCCATTAACAGCTGCAATCAGAGGCTTGTCGATGTCGTGTCCAGCAAGTGTCGCCCGACGTAGCAACTCACGGTCAGCTGCGATTAACTCTTCGACTTCATTCTGAGGGTTTCGAGCGCCGGTGATGACAGGGATAGTTGTTCCGAGGTCAAATCCGGAGCAAAACGTCGACTCGCCCGCTCCTGTTATCACCGCAACACGAACTTGCTGGTCTTCCTTGATCTGGTCCCAGACTTCAGCGAGTGCCACGATGAGCTCTGGGTTGAGAGAATTGCGAGCCTCTGGACGGTTGAGGGTGACTAGTGCAACATGATCGTTTATTTCGTAATTGAGGACATCCATATCAAATTCCGATATCTCGTAGGTTGTAATCACGCAACTGGGCTTGAGTTTCTTCCCCCCAGATGTACTGCCCTTCAAGGCCTTTGAAGGGCTCATATATGTAGCGTTTCTCGTTTGGACGATGCTGTGAACGAGCATCGATTGCCCAGGCGATGGCCTTAGATCGTTCGAAGATGTAGTCCTCGTTATATTCCGATACCGGGTTATGTACACCGCCGCTGCGTATGCCAATTACTGATGACCGACGATGAAACCCAAAATTAATTGTTACTCGAACCTTTGAACTGGTGTTAGCGAAAGAACCGTGAACTGCTTGACGGCTTGTTATGGCCACATCCCCTGGACCGCAAATCAACGGAACTGCCTGAGGGAGACGATCTGAGCCGGTTTCCTCAACCATCGCTTTGATGTCTATCTTGCCGACACGGTGAGACCCGGGAATCACCCATAAGCCATTCGTTGCGTCGCAACCATATAGCTGAGCCATGAAATTGAATCCATGAGTATGGTCATCCAACTCGGGACTATCCCAGTGAGTCCACCCATCCTGGTGCCAAGCAACTGAACCTCCCAAGCCTGGTTGTTTTATCCACACCGCTTCGTTGAAAGGAGTGAAATCAGGTCCATTGATTGCTTCCGCAACCCTTAATAGATCTGGATGTCCGTAAAGTCGTAGACACGCGTCCGAGAACTGGAGTGAACCCAGAAAGAGTTGAACTATAAAATCTGGGGCTTCTGAGGGTGGAGTTGGTTCATTCATTTTTGCTTGGTGTCGGCCATATGAAGCATCAGTTCCGCCAAGCGGGTCGGAGAGGGGACGTACCCAGCTGATGTTCCGACCCTCAAGACCCGCGTCCAAGGCTGGATTTCCGTGTTTGTCTACCAAAGCGTCTTTGGTGATCGGCGCCCGATCAAGCATCATCGCGACATCAGATTCGATTTCTTGGAGCTCTTGCTCATCTATGACATCGGTGAATACGTAAAATCCATGGCGACTGTAAGCATCGATGATTTCGGGATCAAGACACCCATCGGAAGTGAAACGGATGGGACCTCGGTTGTCGAGATGGAGAGCGCGAGCGGTGCCTTCTTCACGATAGGCAACCATCTCGTTCTCTACTAGGCCGTAGTCAACGATTGGCACCTGAACTACAGGCAGCTTCATGTCGGTCATGCTGTTCCACGGTAGTTCTTACTTATCCTCAATGAGTTCAAATATGCACTTAGTGTCGCTGGAATGCTTGAAGTCTCTTGTTGTACCGTCCTCATGTGTTCCTCGTGGAGAGCTACATAGCAGGCATACTCAAGTACGCCGACTTTGGTGGACGGACGA
>TARA_B100000686_G_scaffold233439_1_pt1 | contig 16657 bp, 12 predicted proteins | sample TARA_B100000686 | Tara Oceans TARA_B100000686 (sample SAMEA2622733) | marine metagenome | biome: marine biome (ENVO:00000447); feature: marine epipelagic mixed layer (ENVO:xxxxxxxxx); material: "saline water (ENVO:00002010), including plankton (ENVO:xxxxxxxx)" | depth 150 m
TGATTACTGATTACTGATTACTGATTACTGATTACTGATTACTGATTACACCCATATTTCCAGTTTCGTTTTAGTCAAAATCGATGTATAGATAAGCTTCTAATAAATTTTAAAAAAAATTAAAAAAAAGGGTTGCCAATCATAAATATATAGGTATAATGGTCAACACCAAGCGGGGGTCGTTAGCTCAGCTGGTAGAGCAGTTGGCTTTTAACCAATTGGTCGCTGGTTCGAATCCAGCACGACCCACCACTTTTCTCTTTGCCTTTCTGGCTACGCTTTAAAAAATCAAATAAAACTTTTCCTGAAACGATCTATCTAAATCTTCTCTATATACATTTTTTATTCATATTCCATGAAGAAAAACAAATATTTCCTGCTAAAAAAACTTATTTAAAAAGTAATTAAAAAACTAAAAAAAAGCTTGCATAATATTAAAATATACGTATAATGATCATCACCAAGCGGGGGTCGTTAGCTCAGCTGGTAGAGCAGTTGGCTTTTAACCAATTGGTCGCTGGTTCGAATCCAGCACGACCCACCACTTTTCTTTATTACCTATTCAAGGTAATCCTGAAACTTCTCCTCTTAGATTACTTCTTTCTTTTAAGCTTTCAATTACTAATTCCGAAACATTCTTATCCTCTTTAAATTCTGTTAAAAACAATATTCCAAATAAAGCACAGAGCAATATATAGCCTGTTAATACATTACCCTTATTTCTATTTAAGTTTTTCATTGTGTATATACCATTGTTATTCTTGTTGATTGATGTTGCTCAATTGCAATTAAAACTGTTTGATTCTTGTGTTTAAATTCTAAAATTTTTGGTTTAATTTCCGTGCTTGAAGAGGTTAAAGGCTTTATTTGTACCCAATTATCAGATAATAAGCGCTCGGCAATTTTAAATTCTAAATGCTGTTTCGATAGTGGAGATTCTGCAACAATTGTTCTACTTAAAATGGCCTGGTCCTGAGCAAATGTATCGTTTAAAATAGTGCTATTAGGTGGTAAGTGGTGCGCTATCAGCTCTGCAGGGTGCTGTTGAGGTGATAAAGATATTACGCTTAAATAGGCTGTTTTCTGGCCTTGATTCTCAGCTTCTTCTAATACAAGTAAATACTCAGAAAATCCTTTGTGCAGATGAACACTTAAAATCCGTTTTTGGTCAAACGTGACTTCTTTTACTTCAGAATACTGGGTACGCCATAAAGAGCTGAACTTGTTATAGACGGCATTAGGGGCATTGATTGATTGCACCTGATAAACCTGCATGCGAAGCCCGTTGTGTTTTATATTTTCTGCAATACTCACTAAACGTGTGCGCTCTGGTATCTTGGGCGTAGGCCAGGCAATATTCTGTGCAAATGCATTATTTATAAAAAATACAAGAAATAAAATTAAGTGTTTCATCTTTATCTCGATTATTATTGTGTATGTCGTGGCACTCTATCTGGTATAACATATTCAGGGACGTTTTCTATGCCTGCGCCTTCTCTTAATACATAGCTATTTTTAACGAGGTTAGATATTGTATTAGCCATAGTTTTAAAAGATCTAAATGGTTTAAGGGATCGTACTTGATTTTGTAACTCATCATTGGAAGATGGAGATAATCTGTCAATATACATTGCAGTGTTAAGCCTAAAGCAAAGTGCGCTTTTTTCTTCAGAATTGCAATTATGACCTTTTATAAAATCAGGTGTGTTTATTTCAAGTGCAATTTTATGTTCAATAAAGTCTTCTTTGAAATTAAAATCTTTACCGCTTAAAGCATTGATTGAATTATTGACATTTTTAATGATTCTTTTTGAAGATGTATTAAATTCAATGTTGTTTTTGGCAATGGATGAACTTTCATTGTTGAAAATTGAACGGTTTTTAATAGACCAAAACGACCTTTCTTGAATTTCTTCCTCAGGTTTTAATAGTTTATCTTGATTAAATACTCTACTTGTTATTTCTTCAACTTGTTTATTAGAATCCAGCTCTTTGTGTGTCATAGCATAGTTCCACGCAATATACCGGCTCACTTGTGGCGAGGTGGCTTTAAAATCAATTATTTTAAAAAATGAAGGTATTAGCATAAGTAAGCCAATAAATGCCGTTAGAACAATAATCCCTTCAGGTATGCTCGTGCCTTTTATTTTTTTTAAAGTTATAACTTGCATTAAAATGGCCTCACAAACCCCTTAAAGGCCCAAGCTTTTTTCTTTTCATCTGATGCATCAATAAGGTGTGCCGTCCAAAAAGGGTTGTATAAGCTTGCATATTCTTGCCTATTATCGAAAGAACGTTGGAAAAAGAGTTCACCTTTAGCAACAGATGCATATTCAGCATTATGCTCTTTTCCATAGGCTTGGCTGTCATTTTGGTGTGTTAGGGTCAGCTCTTTTGAGTCTATTTGAACCTCTAAGGCTAAGCTTAAGGTTGTTTTATCGTTCAATTCATGTAGGCTTTTGAGCCCTGAATAGAGCCCTGACCACTCCTCAAGCTGTCCTTTGCCCATGCGTTCTGCATTTTTATTTTCACTAAAAAAGCCATAAAAAGGCGTAGAGTCAGTAGAATAATCTGTAGCAACAAGGCCAACTTCATATCTTTTAGTCCTAAGTCTTTTTATTTTTCTTGTATGTAACGATATTGAATCACGAGACTCCCAGTTCCAATACGGGTTGCCGTCTTCGTCATATCGGCGGATTAAGCGAGAAGAGCCTCTTTGTTTGAGTTTTGCGCTCAATGCACCTATAAGCGTTGCTGGCAGTGATATTTGGTTACTTCTAGCTTCTGTCCAATCATCTTTAACGCTATTGATAAAGATGGCTTGGCGTTCAAGATCTTTATTTTCATCCGCATCTGATAAAAAATTGGTCCAAGCATAGGTGTGCATAGCAAGCTCAAGCATGCCGTAATCGCTGATTTCAAATCGATCATCATTAAGCTCAATGGTCTTTTTGACTATAAGAGGGATTTCAGCAGTTGTTGTTGCTTTTATGCTGTGCTGTACTGTTGATAGTGTTTGAATTGCAATGTCTGTCATCTTCACATAAGCAGGTAGAATCACTTGCATTGACTGATGGGTGCTTTCTAGAACTTGCGCATAGGCATCAAGCGCAGCACCTAAATAAGGAACCCAGCTGAGAGATGCAGCTAAAGTACGACTGGCCTGAGATGAATAATCTGTCCAGCTGGCTACTGCCATAATTTGGCCGGCTGCTACTTGGTTGGTAATCACTGCTCGATTTGTATAAGCAAGATAATTCAATCTATTTGCTTCATAAGAAAGAGCAGAGTACACAGCCGCATCTGCAATATTAGTGGCTTGCTGCTTCTCGTACTCTTCTTGTGAAGTATTAAAAATTATAATCACCATTAAGGTAACTATAAAGATAAAAAATAAACCAGGTATTATAATTTGACCATTATTTTTATTATTCATTTTTATTGCCTGGTTATACAGTTAACTATTAATCGCCAGAAAGTGTTGAGCCTGCATCATTACCACCATTGTATGAAGATAATGATCTGTTTAGGCCGGCCTGTGCTTGTGCTTGTTTAGCTTGAGTCAGTGCATGATCTTTTGATGTGTTTCCATTGTCTCCAGCTAGCTCCATTGCTAGGCCTGCTACTTGATGTTGTGCTGTTTGACCAAACATTTTAAATGCACCGATTGCTGCAACTGCAACCAAAGCTACGATAATAATGTACTCAGTCATGCCTTGGCCAAATGATTTTTTAATGTTTTTAATAGAAGTGTTCATGTTTTATTCCTCTTTATTTATTAGTGTATTTATTAATAATCCTAATTTTTAAAATGTGTCACGTCGTTGTGTGATTTGAATGGTATGCAGTTGCGCTTCTGGATTCAAGAGTAAAAAAAGAGATGTTGTTTAAAATGTGACGTCTGTCACGATTTTATTTTTTTTCAATTTTATGAACTAAAAAATTATGTGATATACGTCACTCTTTTAAAGATTTATGCTGTTATAAATTATTATTATTGTTGTTTAATAATGCGCAATAAATATAATTCATTATTTTTAAAAAAGTCTGAGCTTGAAAAAGAAGGTTGATGATGAAATTAAATTATAAGAAAGCTATTAACACTGTTGGCTATACTGCTGGAGCTATGAGCCTTGGATTTGCGACAGCTGCAATGGGGCAGGGAGTGTTTTCGAGTGACGCTGCCAAGCCTCAAGTTGAAATCTCACAGGTGCAAAGTGCTTCAGGACGCCAAATAACATACCATTTTGATGGGCAAACACTGTTGGCACAGGCTCCTGTGAAACAAATTGATAATAATCAGCAACATGCTGAAACTAAAGAAATAGAGGAAGAAGGTTTAAGTGCTACAGAAAAGCGCTTACTTCAGGAAATAGAGGCTTTAAAAGAGCAGAATAAACTTCTACAAGCGCAGATAGCTCAACTCTTAGAGGCACAATCAGATAAGCAGCAAGACGTAGATATTGAAGAGTCCGCTTTTCAAGTCAAACAAGAGACTGTTGTTTCTGCATCTACACATATGAAAGAGTACACTGATGAGCCTGTTATGTCTCAAAATACAAAAGCAGTAGAGTCTTCGAATGCAAGTGATCCAGTGGATTTAGAGGTTGCATCTACAATTCATCACGTAGTTTATATTTTTAAGAATAAAGCAGAACAGCAGGCCATGTGGGCATCCCTTTCTGATAATCAAATTAACGATCGCTGGCAGGGGCATAACTCAAAGTCAGATCGTTATTTTATCTATGTTGGTGCTTATTCTCAGCAGGAGAGAGCACTAACAAGAGCAGATGAATTGGCGCAAAAAATAGGGGTAGAACCCCTTGTGTATGGCGAGAAAAGATGAAAAAAGATAGTTAGATGTGCCTAACTACTTTTTCATCACATAGGCATCAAAGCCAAAGTCACTTAAGAGGTAGGCTCCAAGCTCAGCACGGCGACCTGAGATAAAATGAGTTACGTATACTAAGCTTTTATCTAAGAGCTCCATACGCTGTCTTAGGTCTGTGAAGGGGATGTGCATCACGTTCTCAAGAGGTTCTGCCTGAGTCTCTTCAGGGCTTCTTAAATCAACAACACGAACTTTAGGGTCTTCCAGTTGCATGGCTTTGACTTTGCGAGAGGTTACTGTATTGAGGACAGGTTCTTTTAAAAGTTTATTAAAGGTTGCCTTGTCAAGCTTCATGCATGAGCCATCTGTCAGCATTCGAACGCTAGCATTACGAGGATTATCGCTAATAAGGGCTTCTTCACCAAAGAAGCGCCCTGTTTGCAGTGTCGCTAAATCAGTTTCTTCGCCATTTTCATCTGTTCTGTAGACTTGGGCTGAACCAGATTGAAGTACGTAGAAGTAATCGCCAGCATCACCTTGCTTAATCACATCATGACCTTTCTTAAAGTTATCCTGTTTGAAAGATATAAAGAGTTGCTGAATATTAGTTGTTGGAATTTTTTGAAGCAAGTTTGATTGGAGGAGATCCGACATCCAGTCACCCTCAGCTTCTTCATCTTCATGAATATCTTCAACAACATAGTCTCCGGCTTGTGACCAAGTAAGAGTTAAGTCGAGCCGATCGCTATCAACTAAAAGTAGGGTAGTTGTAGTTGTTGCTATAGCCGCTGCACTTGTTGGACTACTTGAGTTAAGTGCCAAGTTGAAGCCAACTTCAGCATCAGCGTTAACTTTTCTAATTTGGAAGTTTTCATCACAAAGATCGACTTCACCAGCCAACAGGTAAAACTTTTCTTTTGTTTGTGCGCCTCTCTTAAAGAGAAGTGTTTTAGGGCTTACTTTAACTAAGCGACAATAATGTGATAAGTCCTTTAGCTGTTTGTCTGGCAGCGCGTTGAGCGGCACAAATTTCTGCAAGATCCGAATATCAATTGTGCGGTTTTGTTGAGGTGATGTCATGCTAGCTCTTATTCCTTGCCATTAGACGAGAAACTGTATTGTGATATTGTATTGATATGATACAGCTTCAAAAGTATTTCTCTGCTGTGCGCAGGGATACCATTCATAATAGTTGAGTAAAGTTAGAAGTGCCTCATTCCGTTAAGGCACAAAAAGAGGGCACGTAGCCCTCTTGTGTATGTCATGAAAGACATAAAGCTTACTTTTTTATTTTAGCTCTTTTTGCGACGAAGTGCGCCGAAACCAGCTAATGCAAGACCAAACAGGCTTAGAGTCATTGGCTCACTTACGCCAACACCTGGATTGCTACCAGATCCACCTGTACCGGAACCATTATCGGAGCCTGAGTCATTTCCAGTATCTGAACCATTATCGCCGCCAGAGTTGTTGCTATCATCAAGTTCTGTAAGACCAGAAATTACAAGTGTGTAGTCGCCAGAGCCTGAACCTAGAGCAGATGAATCATTAATACCGCTAATAGCTTCGTTTAAAGTCAACTGGAAATCACCTACGGCAGTGATGTAGTCACCAATATCTAGCTCAAGATTTAAAAGGGAGTTGAAGAAGCCATATGGATTGGACGCATAGTCGCCACCATCATCATTCCATGCAACTAGATCACTTGTTGCTAAACCATTGCCCGTATCTCTAAAGAGGTAAAGTACAGAATCAAAGTTTTCTGAGAAGGTTTCAATTGTTACGTTATCGTTCGCAACTGTAGAGAAACTATAGTAGTCAACAGAGTTGACTTGACCTGAGTCTGCGATACTTGAGTTGTAAGTAATTGTCGCTGCTTGTGATTGTGCAGCTATACCAAGAGATGCAGCTGCAAGTGCTGCAAGAGTTACTACGTTTTTCATTTCACATCCTTAAATTGCCTAGGCAGATGGCGTAGGGCCATAATTTCTAGTGTTTGTTGTTGATTCGACCAAATGTACTACTTATACAAACGAGGCTGGTCATCACGCCACTAGTGGCTGATTCCGTCCTGATTGTATCAAAAGGAAATGTCAAAAGTATAGCGGACATTTCTATAAGGACTTCGCACATCATTGACTTGTTAAACAGTCTAAGGTTCCCTTCGTGACGATCATGACAAAACTAACGCTCTACTACTTAAGTTGGCAAAAAAAAGGCAGGAAACCTCAATAATGTATAGCATATTTTCTATAATGAAAACTGAATAAAGTATGAGGTTTTCAATAACGTAAGTTTATAAATAATATTTTTTTAAATAACTAAACCTTCAATGTATTCTAAGTTTTTATAAGTTTGAGTTTTATCATTATTTTTAAAGAGAGTATCCTCAAAATTAAATCTATTTTCTGTTAGTAAATTCAATGCCTTATCAAACTTGGACCATTTATTTGTTCCTTCCGCTACCCCGTTTAAGAGTTTGTCTATTGATGATTTAAATGTAAGGACTTTAAAGAATGGAAGGCGTGCACGTCCTTTCATGCCATTAAAAATATTCATCGTTAATCTGTTTCTGTTTTTATTCACAGATGCAGTTGTGTTGTCAAATATGGCTTTGATGTTTTTATCACTAGATATAGAGTTTATTGTCTTGAAAAGATTACTCATTTCTTCTTTTTGATCTTTAGAGAATGTACTGTTTACTGCACTATAAGCAATTTGATAATCAAGCTGTGTTTTGAAGAGTGAGTGGAAACTATCCGTTGCTTCTGCTGTTAGCCTTTTAATTTCTTTTTGGTGCATCATAGTATCAAGTAAACCATATTGATTTTCTAAATAGTATGAGTAACCTTCTTTCCTGCCTTTTTCAACGATATTGGCAGGTAAGGTTTTGTTCTTTTTGGAATAGTTTTCAAGTGCATGCTTAAGGTCGCTTATAGTGCCTTCAAGTTTACTGAGTTCGTTATGCATTACAGATACATTCATTGCATGACTCATATCGCTGAAAATTCTATCCTTATTCCAGGAAAGTTCAGACTTATTATCTATATCTTTTATCGTAAATTTTTCAAGAGGCTGGTTTTCTGCTTCTATTTTATATAAAGATGCCATGATTATTTGCAAATCTCGACTCGAGTTAAAGCGTTTAATGGCATTAGCAATAGATGTACTGTTGTTGTCTTCTAAAGGACCAAAGCTTGGTTTTTGGTATTGGTTAGAGTTAGTATCTCTTGCTGCTTTATATTCTCTCTCTGATATTTTATTCGATGAGAGCTCTGTCGATGTGTAGTAGTGCTCAGATCTTGCATTTGGCATTAGACCATTACTTGATTGAAGCTCTTTATGCGCTGCTTTATGTAGTTTTGATACAGTATCTTTTTCATAGCCTGAAATATTATCATAAGCTTTATAGTTAATAAGGTTGCCATCTGTTAAGGTTTTTAAGTACTCATGTTGATGGATTGGGCTGAAATGAGTTCCGTGACCAGTTAGCTTCTGGTTAAATGGTAAATTAACAACGCTGTATTCTTTTTGCACCTGGTTTCCATGAGTATGTTCTTTTAGCATGCCTGTTGAGTTGTTCCACGCTTTTGCTAAGCCATGATCATCAGATTCATGTGTTGAGTATGGGTTGCGGCAAGCAGTGCTTTCATGGAGTAAGTAATCAGATTCATCAGCAGCCTGGTTTGCTTTAGCATCAATTAAACCAAGTCGGCTTTGCGTATCTGTGTTTTCTGTAGGTGATAACCAGTTCATATAATTATTGGATGCAAATAGATATAGTTCCTGGTAGCTCTTATTTGATGTCTTTTTTGTTTTTAAGTTTTCTTCGTAATCTTTTTTGAATTGGTCCAGCATGTCTTCAATATGAAAAGCTTTGCGGTCACGGGTTTTATTTTGAATAATATTACGACTTTCTTCAGTGAATTTTTCTGAAAATAATTGACGTAACTGTTGTGCAATTTGGGTGTTTTTAAGCTCAGTTGTATCGTCATATATCATAGATACAACAAGATTTTGGAGACTGTCTGTGCCATGTTTGGCTCCAAGGATTTCGCCCCTTGTCATTATGCCTCGCTCAATATGCTTTTCAATCTCTTTTCGGCCTTGTGCGCTATCTTGAGTTTGAGATTTTTTAGCGTAAAAAACTCTGTATCTGACTTGCTCTTTGTCGTTGTTGAAAGGGTCTTGATCGTCGACAGTTTTAAATTCTTTAATTGAAAGAATCTTATCAACACCAGCGAATGTCGATTTGTTGTTATCAAAATAAGAATTGTTATCTGAATGGCCGGCTAAGAATGCATTGAGCTCATTTTTTGTTGCTTCTAATACACCTGTTGTATAGACTGATTTTTGCCTGTTTAAGTGTTCGCTGTATTTTTTAGTAGCCAAAATTTTATCGACATCAGTTTGTCCATTTGATTTTTCAAAAATATTTTGTTTTACATCTTTGGCAATTGCTTCTGGCGTTGGGGTTGGGTTTTTTCCAAAAGTAATATCACGGTAAGATGTGATAACATCAGGTAGCAGTTGCCTGAATTTTGTTATTTCTGTTTGACTGAGCTTTTCTTTTGTACCAAACAAAATAGTTTTAGCTATATGGAAGTCAGATTTTGAATCGAGAGACATATCCATGTTTTGATAGATTGCATTTTCTTTTTCACTTTTAAAATATCTTTGGTTTACTTTGCTCAGTTGATTTTCTTTTCTATGTCTAATTTCTCGATTTGCAGCATCAATAAGTTGGAAGTTTATTCTTTTACTAGCCACGTGGTCATACTGTGCAAAACCTGCATTTGCACTGAATGAGCTAAGTTTATGCTGGTGATATTGATCAGTAAAAAACTTACTAAAAGAATTTTTATTTGTTTCTCGAATAGGCCATGTAGTGTTCTTAACATGAACAGCATAAGCTCCCCATAAAGCAGCACCAATTCCAAGTACGAGAGGGGTAGCAACGCCAGCAGTTCCTGCAATTGCAGCAGCACCTATAGCTGCGGATGTCAATCCTAAGAGAACAGGCGGAAGCCATACTTTCCATTGTTTCACGAGATAATGTTGGCTTGCAATTGCACGCATGTCTCGGCCCCAATGGCCAAGCTGATGAACAATACTAATATCTGCCGCAGCTTTCTTTTTAATTGACTGACTTTTATCTGCATGCACTTTACTCCAGTCAGTATTTTTGCTTGGTACTGACTGCATATCAGAGGTTGGAGTTGATGGCTCAAAGCGCTGGTTGGTATTTGTAAGAGGGTTGTCTCGATCTAAACCATCTTCTTCATAGAGGCTTTCATTTGTAATACTGCCGTTTGAACTAGCCAAGGTTTGGTTGTCTAGTGTGTCACGAGTTTGTATTTCTAGACTTGGCTCATGACTATACACTGTTTGAATTGGCGAAAAGCCCAAGCTATTAGGGCCTTGAGCCTGAAGCTTTCTCAGATCCTCTTCAGTTTCTGCACAATCAAAAAACTCATCGCCATCATCATCTGCAGCGGTAGAAGGCGCTTGGCTATGGACAACCATTGGTGAGCTTAATGTAAGCTTTGGTGTTGTATGTGAAGTAGATTGCTCTTGAATCTCTTCTGGCTTTTGGGTGGCTCTTTCTTTTTGCTTTCTATTGTCCGGTGTAATGGTAAAGGTGCGAGCTTTGGGGGCAGGACTTTGTTGTGCTTTATCTAGAGATGCACCTGAAGCTATTCCATCTTTAAGGGATCGTGCTCTTACATGACTAGAAGGTAATTGAAAGTCACATGGTTTTATACTTACCATTGTAGGGCTAGTATTAAGGGATGTAGAGGGCTGTGATTTTTGTTGTTGTAGTCCATGAACTTTTATCATTATAAGCCTCGTGCCTCTTAGGTTTTATAATCTTTCGGGCATTCTTTCACGTGCATATTGCAAAATGGTGACAGCAGATAGCTAAAATCAATGGAAGTAGTTATAGCCTATTTTTTGTACAGGGTCTGTTTTCTGTACAAAAATTATTAAAAGTAGTTGCTAAGTATCTGATGTATATCAGATTGGTTCGTTGGAAGGCTATGAAGGCGTGCAAACCCAAGTTGCTGAATAAACTCAGGCTCAATACTATTGCGGGAGAATGGGAAGACGGGCTTTCCATCAATTGAGCTGTAATGTTTTAGGTGTTTATAGATCTCAAGTCCCTGAGACATCTCTAGATTCAGGTAAATAATATGAATATTTTCAACCATAAGTGTTGTAAGCGCATCCTGAGCGTTACGTGCTGTATGGCTTACGATCCCCATAGCATTAAGAGTTGATTCTAAAGTAAGCTTATCGTGTGTTTGCGGGCTAATAATCAGAGCATGTAAATGGCTAAAGCGTGCATTTGAAATAGTTAATGCCTGGCCTATTGAGCTTTTTTGGGCTGCTTGAGGTGGCTTAGCTATACCTAAGGTTAGACGACAGGTAAAAACATTGCCGTGCTCTTCTTGGTGAATACTCATATCACCAGCCATGGCCTGAATCATATCGCGAGCTAATATGAGCTGGAAATCAGAGCTAATCATTTTTGGTGTTTTATCAAGAAATTGGTCTATAACCGATTGCTCATATGCCGCACCATTGTCCTCAATACGGATCTTTAGATGAATAGAGGGAGCTCTTGCATCATTCAGACGAGTGCATTGAATTCTTATATGACCATTAAAAAGCGACTTAATACGATGTTCTAATATCAGTAGCAAAGCCTTGTGCAGTAGAGACTGATCCCCCTTAGCAAACTCTGGTAAGAGCTGGTCATACTCGAGTGTGAGCTGAAGCTTATGGTCATTAATGATATCTTTGAGCTGTACTGGTAGTCGCTCAATAAGCTGTTTTAAGTTAAAGGCAATCAGTTGAGGTTCTAGTGCCTGAGTCAAATCTTGACTCAAGATAGTCATTTTTTTGAAATGTTCTTCAAGGTGACTCGAAGCGATAAAAAATTCTTCACGAGTGATATCTCTTGAACTATGTGCCAATCGCATAATATCTTGAATAGGTTTTCTCAATTGCGAGTAAATATCTTTTGCAAGATCCGTTGCTCGCGCCTGATTTATTTCCATATTTTTATTTTTAAGTATTAGCTGATCAATCATATCCTGTAAGTTCTTTTTCTTTAATCTTTGTATTTGTTCGTTATGTTGAATAACCCAAAATGTTAAGCAAATCATACTCACGAGGTAGAGTAGTGTTGGTAAATGTTTAAGTGATACTAAAGGAATAATTGCTGAGTGATCCATGCCAAAGAGAAAAGAAACTTCGGTAAGAAATGCGGTTGTTATGGCTAACCAGCTAAGGAGAAGTAGCCCTTGCTCTGCGTGTTTTTTAAATGCTTTGGCGCTTGCGTAAACACTAGCTGAGAAGCTAAAGAGTAATGCAGGTAAAAGAATGTAGATAAACGCAGCAGTTCTAAAGCTTTGTAGGGGAATCAACATAATAGCAAGTTGGGTTAAAACAATGACAAGAGCAATAATATTGAAAATATAGGGGTTATAGAATTTTTTATAGCTTCGAAAAATATGTTTAGGGCTATTGGCCTGAATGTAAATAGCCATAATTGCAATAGCTGTGAGTAAGTTTGCTTGAAATAATGGGGTATTCAGCTGGAGCTGACCAGGTATGAATAAGTTTAATAGATGACCTGCAGAGAGACGGTACATTAAAATGCACCCAAGAGAGAGAGTTATCAGTGCAAGGGGTATATGCTTGTAATGCAGGCTGATAACAGCACAGATTAAGTTGGCAAGAAGCCCAAATCCTAGATAAATACCAGTGCCTAATCCTGAGGTGATTTGCAGTGTTGATGTACCATCTATGTACTCAATAGGTAAGCTTAAGGGGCCATGGCTAAATGGTTTTGCATAAATATAAATTTTTTTAGTTGGCCCTGAAAGAGTATATATTTTTTGACTTAATAAACTTTCTATATTTTCGTGGTTAACTTCTTTGAGGTCGCTGGTTCCTAAGCGCTCAAATACTTTAAGTTTTTTAATATAGCGGTCTTGGATAATAAGGCTTTTAAGATGTTCTGTATTTTTAAGCTGAATAAGCACATCTTGGTGGGTAAATCCGTAGTAGCCTTGAAAAGGGTCGCTTGTTTTCCACGTATTTCCAATATCATTATCAATAAATTTTTGAATTGAAGATGGTGATGAGCTTGTAAGTTGTGGAAATATATATGAAAAAGAAATTTTCGGATGATCTTGCGGCGCTGCTTTTAGACTTGCTGTCATCAACATCAGGCTGAATAGCGCTAAACAAGTGTGAAGTATCAGCCTAATACGCATAAAAATCTAATTTTCCTACAAAAGCTAAAAGTGCATGGCACACATTAATCAGTATTAATGGTGATGCTATAAAGATATTATAAGTGTAGCTTTGGCTGAGCGCTTTGTAAGGAAAAATTATGCTTATTTGGCTGATGTGCCTAAAGAAATACATATGGAAAGGAGAGAGCTGCTAATCATTTGGAAGGACTAACAACTCTAAAGTAGCCTCTAAGAGTCTGACGGTGTTTCTTCTGTTTCGTCTGCAGAATCAAGAGAAAATTCTTTCAGCTTACGAGTCAATGTATTACGACCCCAGCCGAGCAGATTTGCAGCATCACGCTTTCTTCCACCGGTATGCTTAAGTGCAATTTCAATCATTGCAGCTTCAAACATTGGTGTTGCTTTATCAAGAATATTTGAAATGCCACGGTTGAGCTCACGGTCTGCCCAAACTTTAAGAGGCTGTATCCAGGAGTTTTCAGTACTCGTTGATGACTTTGTGCTCCTGAGTTCTGGTGGAATATCTTCAATACCAATCTCCCGTCCAGGTGCCATGACTGTTAACAAGCGACATGTATTTTCAAGTTGACGTACGTTACCAGGCCATTCCAGTTCTGTCAGAAACTCTGCACAGGCAGTAGTAAGCTGTTTAACTTCTGTATTCATTTCTTGCGCTGCTTTTGTGAGGAAAAATTGGCAAAGCGCAGGAATATCTTCTTTCCGATCAACAAGCCTTGGTAATTGCACTCGAATGACATTGAGGCGGTGATAGAGATCTTCCCTAAAAACATTATTTTGCACAAGAGAGCTTAGATCTTTATGAGTTGCTGCGATAATTCGAACATCTACTTTAACGGGCGCTTGCCCTCCAACACGATAAAACTCACCATCAGCAAGCACTCGCAGTAAACGAGTTTGTGTTTCCATTGGCATATCGCCAATTTCATCAAGGAAGAGTGTGCCGCCATTGGCTTGCTCAAAACGTCCCTGCCTAATATGGCTAGCGCCTGTAAAGGCCCCTTTTTCATGGCCAAAAAGCTCTGACTCAACAAGTTCACGAGGAATAGCAGCCATATTAAGCGCAATAAATGGCTTATTACTGCGAGGGCTATGCTGATGCAGTGCTTTTGCAACAAGCTCTTTCCCTGTGCCTGATTCACCATTAATCAGCACATTAATATGAGAGTGGGTAAGTCGACCGATCGCTCTAAAAACAACTTGCATTGCAGGTGCTTCACCAATAATGCCAATTTCTTTTACTTCGTCATTTTCTGGCTGTTCAACTGTCTTTGCCTTTGAGCGAATAGCTCGCTGGACGATATTAACGGCTTCATCCAAGTCGAATGGCTTTGGTAAATATTCAAAAGCACCATCTTGGTATGCATTCACAGCAGAGTCTAAGTCTGAGTGTGCTGTCATCACAATGACTGGGATGTTTGGGTAGTGCTCTTGCAGCTGTCGTAAGAGTTCTAATCCATCAATACCTGGCATACGAATATCAGTCATAATAGCTGCTGGAATTTGCCTTTTAAGACGTGTAAATACACCGTCACCGCGATCAAAACAGTCACAGTCAAAACCTGCCTGAACAAGTGTTTTTTCTAAGACCCATCGAATTGAGCGGTCGTCATCGATTATCCATACGCGAGGTTTCATGATGATTCTCCAAGAGGTAAAAAGTGTGCAGGAATATATAAATGGAATTGTGTGTGGCCAGGCTTGCTTTCACATTCAATAATGCCGCCATGTTGTTGAACAACATGTTGAGCTATTGATAGACCTATGCCTGAACCCTCTGCGCGACCACTCACAAGAGGATAGAACAGCGAGAGCATGAGGTTATCTGGAATACCAGGGCCATTATCTGCAATACAAACATGAAGCACCAAACGATGTAAGCGTTGATGCAAAGTCATTTGTCTTGCAATTTTTGTTGTAATTGTAATTGTTGGTGAGTAATCAATGTCGTTTTCGCCATGCTCTTCAACAGCTTTAATAATTTCATCTCGATAAGATAAGAGTGCTTGGCGAGCATTTGTTATAACATTAAGAATTGCTTGGACTAGGCGATCTCTATCGCCATGAAGCTCAGGAAGGCTTAAGTCATATTGACGTTCTATGGCAATTTGATTTCCTTCACCTTTACTCCTTGCTTCAACAGCAACAAGGCGAAGTACATGCTCAATAATTTCATGGATATTGCACTCGTTTACTGAGAGAGGGGTACGTGGTCCAAGCATTGAATCAACAAGTTTACTCAAGCGATCAACTTCTTGAATAATAACTTCTGTGTACTCATGATACTCCTGAGTTAAGCAGCGCTCTAATAGCTGAGTTGCACCTCGAATAGCGCCAAGAGGATTCTTAACTTCATGAGCTAGGCCGCGAATAAGTGCTCTATGAGCTTGATGGGAGTGGTGTGTTTTGTCATCTCTGGAAATTTTAAGAATGCGATCGACTACTTGAAACTCAATAATAATTTTTTCAACTTTCTGTTCTTGCACCACTGGTGTGACGACAATATCAAGTGTGATTTCTTGATCATTAATAATCCAACAAGACTCTCGTTGTGCAAAAGGTTGCAGATTATGGGTGCAGGACTCTATGCGCTCCTTAAGGCCATCAGGCAGGTGCACTATTTGGGGTAATGCTGTATTTAAAGCGCGCTGAGCACTGATTTGAAGTGTGTTCTCGGCTGCGGAATTTATATATATGACAGTAAGGTCTGGTCGTAAAACACAAATAGCGGTACTCAATTGCCCTAGTACTTGACTGAAATTCATTTTTGAATTGTCTTTTTGTTTGATGTCTGTCATCTGTGTCCTATAGAGCTTTTGATTAGTTCTTATTACGATAAGATTTGGTGCAAAGGCTATGCCAAATGTCTAAAATAGCGGATTTTAAAAAAAAATATCCAGAGTTTTAGATGCTTATCTATAGCTTATAGGAATTTAGGATATACAAAGACTGTGAAAATGCACAGAAAAGGTGCTTTTAGTTGAAAGTTAGCTCTGTTTTTGGTCTTTTTCTTCTTGGCCTGCTATTGCTTCATCCATGGCAGACATAAGATCATCAAAAATATCATTATCAACACCCAAACTCTCTTCGAGCATCTTTTCTGGGTCCATAGTTGCCTCTGGGTCTTGAGTTGAATCCGTTACTGGTTGAGCAGGTGGAGCTGTTTCTTCGGCAGCAAACTCTTTTGACGGTGGTGCTGATTGAGGTGAATCTTGCAGTTGCTCTGCTACTGCGTTAGCAAATATTTGATCAATACTATCAGTGTCTGCACTTTCAGGCTCGAACTCTTCTATGGCTGATGCAGGGGCAGGTAGCTCATCTTCATCATGATCTTCGGATAGTGAGAGTAGTGCATCTGGGCTAATGTCATTCATGCCTTGTTGTGCTGCAACATCATTAAGCAGATCATCAATATCAGATTGGCCCGCTATAGACTCCTCAGCCACAGAAGCGAGGATATCGTCAGGGGACTCTTCTTCGATTGCAGATTCGGCAGCCACAGAAGCGAGGATATCATCAGGAGACATTTCTTCGGTTGCAG
>TARA_B100000686_G_scaffold52695_1_pt1 | contig 16649 bp, 13 predicted proteins | sample TARA_B100000686 | Tara Oceans TARA_B100000686 (sample SAMEA2622733) | marine metagenome | biome: marine biome (ENVO:00000447); feature: marine epipelagic mixed layer (ENVO:xxxxxxxxx); material: "saline water (ENVO:00002010), including plankton (ENVO:xxxxxxxx)" | depth 150 m
CATGCTCAGCCATACCCAACAAACCCCTATTCCCGGCCTCATAGTCAGAGGTCAGCCAAAATCACACGGGACACAAAAATTAATAGAAGGAGCCGTAAAACCCGGCCTGAAAGTCGCAGTGGTAGATGATACTTGCTCTACGGGTAAAAGCATATTTCATGCTATGGCAGAACTAGAAAAAGCAGGATGCGAAATCAAGGCTGTGTTCAGTATCCTTGACAGAAATGAGGGCGGGTCAGAAGAAATCAGAAGGCGTGGATATAAATTTGATTCTCTATTATCTGCAACCCCAGAAGGCAAAATCAATTAAGCAAAAGAGCCAGCTCCCTAAGCCTATCCTCTATTCAGAGAAGTCAGGCGCTATACTCTTCTGCGGCGTCTACGAGCACGGCGAATAGCCCTGGCTTTGTCAATGCGAGTTTGCTCACCCTTAGATCTGAAAAATCTTCTATCTCTAAGCTCTCTCATTATTCCAGCGCGCTGAATGATGGACTGAAAGCGCTTAACAAGCGCCTCTCCATCTTCACCATCTCTTAATACTACGTAAGCCAAACAAACCTCCTACTTACGATGTTTCCATGCAAAAGTTTTTAAAAACATTGAAGTTAAACAAAGAAACAAAAGCGGCGTTGTGCCGCTTACTAAAGAATTGTAGCATGATCTTGTGTAACAAGGTTAAAAATATTTACTCACTATATTAAGAAAATAGGGAATTAATAGAAAGAAACCTCGCTGATGCTACAATTGGAGTTGGAGTTTAAAGGCATTTTCAACACTTCAGACACCATGTTTAAACTCAAGCAAGGAAAGGTAATTTAAGTACAGATATGGCTAAACCCAACCAAAGTTCATCTAAAAAAAAACGAAACAACAATGGACCCCCTTCGAATTCGCAAATTGGGGCTAGGCCACTTGATAATATTGTCGTTAAAGGCGCAAGAGAGCACAATCTTAAAAACATTGATGTCACGATACCCAGAAACAGTCTAGTAGTAATGACCGGAGTTTCAGGGTCCGGTAAAAGCACCCTGGCGTTTGACACAATTTATGCAGAAGGCCAGAGGAGATATGTAGAATCACTCTCTTCATATGCCCGGCAATTTCTTGGCCGGATGGACAAGCCTAACGTTGATTATATCGGCGGTTTATCACCGGCCATATCGATAGATCAAAAAGGAACTTCACACAATCCAAGGTCTACTGTCGGCACTGTAACTGAAGTCTACGACTATTTGCGACTTTTGTTTGCACGAATAGGGAGGCCGAGCTGTCATAAATGTGGCAGACCTGTGGAAATGCAGACCGTCCAACAAATTGTCGACGCAATAATTGACCTACCAGCTGAGAGCAGGGTTCAGGTCATGGCCCCTGTTGTCAGGCGTAAAAAAGGGGAACACCAAGACGTTCTTGAAACCTCGAGGAAAAGCGGTTTTGTGCGCGCCCGTATTAACGGGGAAATGAAAGACCTGTCAGAAGACATTTCTTTGGATAAAAAGAAGTGGCATAACATTGAAATAATAGTGGACAGGCTTGTCATAAAGAAAAATGTCGATATAAGCAGAGTATCCGAGTCAGTAGAACAGGCAATGAAATTGGCAAAAGGACTAGTGCTAATAGGCATTGCGAATGGTGAAGAAAAAATATTCTCAGAAAACTTTGCCTGCGCTAAATGTAATATATCGTTAGGTGAAATCGAGCCTAGAACGTTCTCCTTTAATAACCCACATGGAGCATGTTCGAAATGCGCCGGACTTGGCTACAAGCTAGAAGTTGACCCAGATCTAGTAATTCCGGATGATTCTCTGAGCCTAAGCGAAGGGGCCATAGAGCCATGGTCTCGAAGTGGCATGTCCACTCCATGGTTCGACAGCCTCCTGGAATCCATGGCAAAGGAGTTTATGTTCTCAACTAAAGTGTCGTTTAAAAAACTTTCTGTGGAGCACAAAGATCTTGTGTTAAATGGGGCCGGGAGCATCAAGTTTTTAATGACACATATCACAAAAAAAGGGAGAACGTTTAACTGGAAAACCACTTTCGAAGGTGTTATCAATAATTTAGAACGACGACATAAAGAAACAGAGTCTGAAAATGTGAGAAAAGACATTGAAAGGTATATGGCTCGTCAGTCGTGTAATTCATGCGAAGGTAAAAGGTTAAAACCGGAAGCGCTCGCTGTAAAAATCGGGGGCAATGGAATTGTAGACGTTACAGACAAGTCAATTGCAGACACGGTGGAATGGGTGTCAGGATTAATTAATGGGAAACCTAAAGTCGCGAATAAAAGCAAGCCGGATCACGACCCTGAATTTCTTAGCAACAGAGAAAAGGCAATTGCTGACCAAATATTGAAAGAAATTCAGGAAAGACTTCACTTTCTTGTGAATATAGGATTGGACTATTTAACGCTTAGTAGGACCGCCTCTACCCTTTCAGGGGGAGAATCTCAGCGCATACGACTTGCTACGCAGATTGGGTCAGGACTCACTGGAGTTTTATATGTTTGCGACGAACCTTCCATTGGGCTACATCCAGCAGACGGCACTAGGCTAATAAATACACTGCAGAGATTACGCGACATAGGAAATACGGTGTTAGTTGTTGAGCATGATGAGGCAATAATGAGAGCTGCTGACTATGTGGTCGATTTAGGCCCGGGAGCAGGAGAGCATGGAGGACATGTGGTAGCAACTGGGCCAATCAAGCAGATTATAGAAGAGCCTGAATCAGTCACCGGAGCTTATCTTTCTGGAGAGCGAAACATCGATACGCCTAAAAACATCAGGCCAGGAAATGGCAATTCAATCACAATTTTGAAAGCAGAAGAAAACAACTTAAAAGCTATAAACGTAGAGATTCCTCTAGGAAAACTTGTTTGTATAACCGGAGCCTCTGGCTCTGGCAAAAGCACTTTAATTAACGAAATACTGTATAAAGCACTCGCAAGACATTTTAACAGGGCAAAAAATAGGCCAGGACGACACCATTCAATTGAGGGAATAGAGAATCTAGATAAAGTTGTGGAGATAGACCAGTCTCCTATTGGGCGCACACCGCGGTCTAACCCAGCTACTTATACAGGGACCTTCACTCCTATTAGGGAGCTTTTTGCATCACTTCCTGAAGCAAAAGTTCGAGGTTATAAGCCCGGAAGATTCTCATTTAACGTAAAAGGAGGCCGATGTGAAGCGTGCAGAGGAGACGGATATATTCAAATAGAAATGCAATTTTTACCTGACGTTACCGTGCCGTGCGAAATCTGTAAGGGGGCTAGGTATAACCGCGAAGCACTTGAGGTTTATTATCGGGGCAAATCAATTGCTGATGTATTAAATTCCACGGTGACTGAAGCATTAGAGACATTTGATAAGATTCCGAAAATCAGAAAAAAACTTCAAACTATGGAGGATGTTGGCTTAGGTTATATAAGGCTTGGTCAGCCCGCAACGACACTTTCAGGAGGAGAGGCTCAAAGAGTTAAACTTGCTTCTGAGTTAAGCAAAAGAGCAACGGGCAACACTATTTATATTCTCGATGAACCAACCACCGGATTATCATTCCATGACTGCGCATATCTATTAGAAGTTTTGCAAAAACTCGTTGATTCTGGTAACACAGTAGTTTTAATAGAGCATCACCTAGATTTGATTAAAAATGCTGACTGGATAATTGATTTAGGCCCAGGGGCCGGTGATGCAGGAGGAGAAATTGTGGCTAAAGGTACACCAAAACAAATCACTCAACGCAAGCACTCCTCAACAGGCAGATATCTAAAGGATCATTTGAAAAAAACGGAATTAAGCAGGAGTAATTGTAGAAAATGATAACCAGTTTAAAAACACCGATGGGCATTGTTACTATTCTCATATTTATCCTTACAATTCTTGCCGCAATATTGTCAGGGGTAATGGGTGCAGCGGGTCCGAGCACAAAAGTTTTGTTCATAGCCTGGCTTTTTGTGCCGGCACCGATAATTTTTGTACTATTGGTATGGAAAAAACTGATTGGAATCGCCGGAATCGCCTCAAAAGCCTACATTTCTATCAGTATAGCCTTAACAGTGCTGTTACTTTTAGCTGTTGCCTGGAGTGGCTCACAAACCGCTTTGCATCCGGGGCCTGCGTCGGATGAAGAAACCCTTTCAATGTATCCTCAGCTTGAAGCGAATATAGAGACAGTGTCATTTTTAGCTGCTGACGGAGTAACGCTTTCAGGATGGATGGCAACTGGTGACTCAGGAAAAGCGGTGATCCTTTTACATGGATATACCGGTGACCGAACAGCAATGCTTCCTCAAGCTAAAATGCTTTTTGACGAGGGATTCACAGTTCTGTTGTTTGATTTTCGCCATAGAGGAGAAAGTGAAGGAGATTTTGTTAGTTTTGGGTACTACGAAAAACAGGATGTTTTGGCTGCAGTCAATTTGATTGAAGAAACCGGGGAAACAATGCGTGCATCAGGTGGGACTGGTATAGAAAGCATAGGATTAATAGGCTTATCTAATGGCGGAGCGACGGCAATTCTTTTTGCGGCAGAGAACCCAGGCAGAATAAAAGCCTTGGTTATCGATTCTGCCTTTAAAAGCTTGGATAGCGCGGTTTCTCAAAGCTTTACCCATTTTGTTGGACTGCCGGCTTTTCCATTTGCGCCGATAACGGTATGGTTTTCCGAGCTAAGAACAGGATTAAATCGCAAAGATGTGATCCCAGAAGAGGCTATAGCTAATATAACCGACACTCCCGTTTTAATTATTCACGGGCTCGAAGACGAGACAATATCTTATACAGATAGTGAAGAAATTTATTCAAAAGCAAACCAGCCTAAAGACATATGGCTAGTTCCAGGAGCTGAACATGGAGATGCTTCTGAAATAGAAGAACAGGAATATCAAAATCGAATAGTCTCGTTTTTTACGGAGAACTTGAAATAAATCTATAGCCCGTAAAAACATCCTAAAAAGCTAAAACATTGTAATTTTGCCTACAAGTGTTCAAAATGTAACCATTCGTTAAATTTTCTGGATGGAGATGAACTAAATGGGACCTGAAATTGCTTTTATGAACGCCGTAGAGTTAGGTAGCAGGATTCGAAGGCGTGACCTATCACCAGTTGAAGTAGTTAATTTTTTTCTTGAACGAATAAATGAACGCAACCCCGAGATTAATGCATTTGTCACAATGGTCTCAGATGAAGCGGTACAAAGAGCAAAATCTGCAGAAAGCGCTTTAATGTCGGGTGAGGCACTTGGGCCATTACACGGCATACCAGTGGCGATCAAAGATTTGTTTACCTTCAAGCCGGGTGTTAGGGCCACTTCAGGCTCTGCTCCACTAAAAGATTATCAATTAGATATGACGTCCTCTTATGTTTCTGATATAGAGGGGGCAGGCGGAATAGTTTTAGGGTTAACTAATTCTCCGGAATTCGGACATAAAGGTGTAACCGATAATTACATTTTTGGACCAACCAGCACACCTTTCGATTTAACGCGGAATGCAGGAGGGTCATCAGGCGGGAGTGCCGCTGCAGTAGCAGCTGGGCTTGCGCCGTTGTCACAGGGATCAGACGGTGGGGGCTCAATCCGAATACCCGCATCGTTTTCAGGGGTGTATGGATATAAACCGTCCTATGGTCGAGTTCCGTTTATAACACGACCAAATGTGTTTACTTCATTAAACCCGTTTCTTTTTGTAGGCCCGATAACGAGAACAGTAGAAGATGCGGCACTATTGATGACTGTTATAGACAAACATGATCCGAGAGATCCATTCTCACTGCCTGGCGGAGACGTCAATTACCTAGAATCAACTCGTAAGCCCGTTTCAGGAATGAAAGTTGCTTATAGCCCAGATCTGGGCATTTTCCCTGTAGAGGAAAGCGTGGCTAAAGTTGTCCAAAAGGCCACAGAAGCCTTTAAGGAGCTAGGAGTCGAGGTCGATGAAGTAGAAATCAAAATAGATCGATCCCAACAGGAGCTTTCAGGCCTGTGGGTTCGACAAATGGCAATGCTACACATGGAATTAGCTGACATGTTTAAGCCACAGGGAATCGACCTGTTAGGCGAGCACAACAGCATGCTAACGCCGACTTTTGCAAAAACCCTGGAAATTGGCCAAAAAATGTCGGCCTGGGATGTAAGAAGCGGAGAATTCCTAAGATCTTCCGTGTACGACCCTATTCAGGACATACTTGACGAATATGATTTTATTGTGTCGCCAACTTTATCGGTACCTCCATTCAAAAACGCCAATGATGGAAACACCTTAGGCCCTACAGAGATAAATGGAGAAACTGTCGACCCAACTATTGGATGGTGCATGACCTACCCGATAAATTACACAGGTAACCCAGCCGCTTCTATACCGGCAGGTCTAAATGCAGATAGATTGCCGATAGGAATGCAAATTATAGGGCGAAGGCACGCAGATGAAGACTTGTTGGCAATAAGCGCCGCTTTTGAACGGGCAAGACCATGGTTTCAAAGTTACATAGAACTCGAGGAGAAACATAATGGGAGCTAAAAATAAGGGTAAAATACAAACCGTTTTAGGATTGATAAACCCTGAGGATCTGGGCGCTACCGTTACGCATGAACATCTTCTGGTAGATTTGATGTGTTATTTTTATAAACCCGAAGAAGCAAGCAAGCGAGCATATATTGATAAGCCCTTTACTATGGATGTAAGAGGTGAATTGCCCCAGATAGCATTCAACATGAAAGCCAACCTGCAGTACTACGATATAGAGTGGTCAATATCAGAGATCTCTAAATTTGTTAATGCAGGAGGCGGGGCGTTAGTAGACACAACATCTATGGGGCTAGGCAGAGACCCGATAGCGCTATCGAAGATATCGAGGGCAACGGGGTTAAATATTGTTATGGGTTCAAGTTATTACATTCCACAGGCACATCCGGCTAACATCGATGAACTTTCAGAAGAGAATATAGCCGAAGTAATAATTAGGGACATTACAAAAGGAGTAGCAGATACTGGCATCAAGTCAGGAATTATTGGAGAGATAGGAAATTTATACCCCCTATCGGATACAGAGAGAAAAATTCTTAGAGCATCGGCTAGAGCTCAAATTGAAACTGGCTGTCCTATTTCTATCCACCCTGGAGCTCATGACGAGTCACCAATGCAAATAGTTGGCGAACTATCACAAGTAGGGACTGACAACTCGAATATGATAATGGGTCATTTAGACTTTGCGATTGAAGACCATGAAAAATTACTTGAATTGGCAGATACGGGTTGTTTTTTAGAATATGACATTTTCGGTTTTGAGGAAACCAACTTAGTTTACCTGGGTGAATATATGCGAATGAAAAGTGATGTTGATCGTATAGAGACAATCGAGTTTTTGATAGACAAAGGCCATTTAGAGCAAGTTGTCATCGGACAAGATGTCTGTCAAGCGAACCAGCTGACCCGATTTGGCGGTAAAGGGTATGCCCATATACTTGAAAACATTGTGCCAAGACTAAGAAAAAGAGGCTGGGAGCAAGATCAAATTGACCAAATCTTAATCCATAATCCGGCGAAGGCGCTGGCCTTCAGTTAAGCTTGCAAATTAAACATGGGTGGTAAGGTGGGCCAAGGATAAGCTTGCTCGAACGCATAGCATAATTGCAAGATTCGCAATTCCTCTAATCGCCTGCCAATCACCTGTAGGCCAATTGGTAGCCCATCTTTGTCAAAACCACAAGGTATGTTTGCTCCTGGCAAGCCAGCTGCGTTTATCGGGAATGTGAAAGGGCTGTGAGCAGGAAAGCCCCACAAATCGTTTGCAAGGTCATCCCTGACTCCCATTTTCGGCCTGCCCGCCACGAATGCTGTATTAGGCATGGTCGGCGATACAAGCAAATCATATTTACTAAATAATGCTTCTAAACGAGCTATAATCTGATCGCGTACGCCTAAAGCTATTGCATAGTCTTTGCCAGTAATCTTGCTGCCATAATCGTAAACATTAAAAGCTTCCTGTGCTAATTCGGAAGTTCTTTTTTCAAACTTTTTATCTAAACTAGCATACCAGTTGGCGCTTATTAGTGGCCAATATCCATGGAAAGCATCGGATAGGTCTAGGTCCACTTGTTCGACGTTACATCCCAGTGAATCCAAATTATTAACAGCTGTTTCTACACTCTCATGGACCTCTTTGTTTACTTTCGCATATCCATAATCAGGACTGTATGCAATTTTTAGTTGAGACAGGTCAGCCTCTAGCATCGCTGGATATTGTGGTACAGAGGCACGGACGCTGTCAGGGTCTCGCAAATCAAACCCCGCTAAAATTTCTAGCAAAATCGCTGCATCTTCTACTGTGCGTGCAATCGGCCCCGGTTGGCTAATTGGGTTGGTAATATAATTTTCACTTCCGCCAGAGTAACGGGGAACGCGCCCTAATGTTGGCCTTATGCCGAACATGCCACAAAAACTACTAGGAGCCCGTATAGAACCACCGCCGTCAGTGCCGCTCGCTATTGAACAAAGCCCGGCAGCGACAGCGGATGCTGATCCTCCACTTGAGCCTCCAGATGTTCGGGAGGTGTCCCACGGATTCCTAGTGTGGTCACCCAGTCTGTTTTCAGAATGAATCATCAAGCCCCAATCAGGCATGTTTGTTTTTCCGATTATTATTCCGCCTGCAGCCTTGATTCTTTCAACAACAACAGAATCCTCTTTGGGAATATGGCCCTTCATCCAAGTAGATCCGTGGGTTGTTTCTATTCCTTTTGTAACCTCGTTATCTTTAACTCCAAACGGAATTCCATAAAGTGGGCCAACGGCCTCACCCCTGGCAATACAAGATTCCATTTGCTTTGCCTTGGTTATTGCATCCTCAATATTCATTGCTAGAAACGCATTCAGTGCCGGATTAAATTTTTCTATCCTATCTAGATACAGGTTTAATAGCTCGACAGGAGAAATCGTTTGGGCATGCAGAAGTCGGGCGTGTTCTGCGGCAGGTTTAAATGGCAGATCAAAGTCAGTCATAAGTAGATTATAGATGTAGATATTATATTAAACATCATATATTTGTTCGAAATGGCCAAAATGCCTAGAATACAAACCTGATTAAATTAAACAAGTTTTTGACACACATCAAGGTGAAACCATGAATCTTAAAGGGAAAGTTAGCATTATTACTGGTGGAGGGAGCGGGATAGGCCGAGTCACAGCCATAGCTCTAGCCAACAAAGGGTCTAAAGTTTGCATAGTTGGCAGGACACCAAGCAAACTAATTGATGTCCTGGATGAGGTAAAGCTTAACAAAGGAGAAGGCATAACAATTGAGGCAGATGTAACAAACTACCGGTCGATTGAAAATGTTGTTAACAAGGTTAATCAAGAATGGGGAAGAATTGATATTTTAGTTAACAATGCTGGCGCGAACATAAAAAACAGAGGTGTGCTTGAGACAACACCTGATGAAATGCAGAATTTGGTGGATATAAACCTTGTGGGAACTATGTTTGTTACAAAAGCCGTGCTTCCAACAATGGTTTCGCAAAATTCAGGAACGATAATTAACGTTTCATCTAATTCGGCAATTTGGCCTAGTTTAATGGGCGGTGTTGCTTATAGTGCCGCCAAAGCAGGGGTTAATAATTTCACAGAATTTCTGAATGATGAATTACAACTTACTTTGGTTAGGGCCTGTTCTATTAGCCCGGGAGAAGTTGTAACCCCAATTTTAGAAAATAGGCCCGTTAAACCAGATAAGGCTGGGATGGACAAAATGTGCCAGCCAGAAGATATAGCTGAGACAATTTTACTTGTGGCCAGCCAGCCAGCGAGAACCATGGTTACGGATATAGTTGTCACTCCAACATTAACGAGAGATGCATCATTGGAGCTCATTAAGCGGCCCGGGCAAAAATGACCCTAATATCTTCGGCCTCTGGGAACCTGGGTTAAGAGTAAAACACCTACAGCAATTCCGATCGAAGCAGCAAGGATTATCGGCTTGTAAGTTCCTGCAAAATCGTAACTAAGTCCGCCCATAATGGGGCCTGCCCCAAAACTGATGACACCCGTTAGGCCTAGCAGTCCAGAGATGGCCCCATAATTTCTCAGGCCGAAAAGATCCTGTATTATCATTGTGTAGAGAGGGCCAAAGGCGCCCATGCCAAGCCCAAACACTGCTACTGCTATCCACATTAATGGTCCTGCAATTGGATTGTACATAAGTATAACCCCGACGATTGTTACAGAGAAACTACACATTAATGCATTTCTTCCAGTAATTTTTTCGCCAATAGCTCCCCAAAAAACCTTACTAAGCATTCCAAACGTTGATAGCACAACAAGGCCGGTAGCAGCAGTTAGAAGAGATATACCTGAATTTGTATAATTATCTATAACGTGAGGCAAAACCATGGAAAAAGCTAGAGAGCCAATGGGAGTGATGATTGCCATCAGATAGAAGCTTTTGGTTTTTATAGCCTCATGTAGCGTCATTCCTGGAAGTATTAGTGCAGGCTCAACTCGTGAATTGGCGCTTTCTCGACTCCTCGTGGAGCCAACTTTGTTTTCGGACACAAATTTAAGCGTATAGAGCCATACAACTGCAAACATAATTGCTATTCCATAGTACGCAATTTGCCAAGAAAAACTAATCAGTAACGCTCCGATAACGGGAGGTAATACTAAGCCTCCAAAATTATTACCCATCATAGTCAGGCCTAGAACCCTGCCCTTATTTTTTTTAAACCATACCGCCACTAAACGCCCCGCAGGCAACATTACGGTGCCGTTCATAGCCATAAATTGGAGAAAGCTTATTGCGTACAGATGCCACAACTCAGTCATAAATGGCCTTAACACAAAACTAGAGCCCATTAATGCAACCGAACATAGCATCACAGGCTTAGCACCGTATTTATCTAAAAATCGACCTAAAATTGGGGCTGTAATTATTCCAACTGCAGCGAAAGATAAAGAAGCACTGACTTCAGTTCGTGACCAACCAAAAGTCTGACCAAGGGGGTCGACGAAAAGACCATGGGTATATTGATATGAGCCCATAGCAACAGTAGCAACTAAAAATGGACCCAGCATAATGGCCCATATCTTAGGAGGAGCACTAAAACTTGAGGTCAAAACTTTCTTAAACACGCCAATTATGCTAACACCCTTATATATATTAATTACAGCCTAAACGGTAGAATGTGTTAAATAGTTGTACAATGATGTAACGGAAATACGATAATAACTACGTAAATACTATATTAACAACGGAATTAATATATATAAGGGTTGAAAATGTTAGAAACAAAATCTGATAAAGCCAGAAGGCCTAGCCTGTATGAACAGGGCATGACTTCAGAAGAGAGGGGTGTGGTTTACGGATGTTTCAATGAAGGGCTTAAAGTAAATGAGATTCAGGCTGTGTGGAGTCGACTTATAAGCAGGGATCCGTTGAGTAATCGGCAACTTTACCTTTATCGTGAACGTTGGGTTAATGCAGGACGTAAAAATGAAATTGATGAGACGGTAGTTTGGAGCGACAGACAGGCTTTTGCTCGCTGGCATATTCAGTCAAGTCACTTACATATGCTCAATGACATTGATAATTGGCTTGCGGATTCCTTTATAGGCTTTCTGCCACGCCCCACTTATCGGTATCTATATTGGTGCTCATACGTTTTGAGCGTGGCGCCAGAATTGCAGGACGAATTGGATGTCTTCCTGTTCGGCACCCAGTTATATTTGAGAGATATAGCTTACTCTTACTCTCAAACCGCTTCAGAATTTACGGATCTGGAGCAGCTTTTGTCATACCGCCCCTGGAGATCTGGGCAAAAGCAAGAGAGGTATCAAGCCGCACAAATTAGGGGTGATGTTTCTCGACTCAAAGAGGTAGCGCCGGTTTTAACATCAAGATATCGAGAATCATCAAGCAGTTCTGCAGGCGTAGTAAACACCCCTCGCTCTATACAAACAGCCGTATCTGAAAATCAAATTTCGGTACCTATTGGGCGCCAAATGCTGTTTTTGGGAATGGTGCAAAATATGTGTTTGGATAGCGGATTCGATCTTCCCTCCGTTAAGGTCAAAAACCTGAAGTCTAAGGGCATTAATCCTATAGAGATAAATTTTTCTGAGGAATCCGGTTTAATCGTAATAATTCGATATTAAAGAGCGGGAACAAACAACAAAACAAAATGGATTACTGATCGCTGGGGATTTTGGCAAATATTGTTTTACGATACCATTCCAGCTCTTTAATACTCTCCCGAATGTCATCGAGGGCCAAATGCTTTTTTGGCTTCGCGGGAAAGCTAGCATCTTTAGGGTACCAACGTTTTGCCAGCTCTTTGATTGTAGAAATATCAATTATTCGATAATGAAAATATGAGTCAAGCTTTGGCATTTCAATGCGTAGAAAACGCCGATCTTGATGCACGGAATTTCCACATAAAGGAGAGGCACCTTCAGGAACCCAATCACTGAGGAATTTTAAAGTTTTTATCTCAGCCTCTTTAACTCCAATGTCAGATTCGTTTACTCGACTTAGTAAACCAGAGGAAGTGTGGGTTTTAAGGCTCCATTCCTCAATTTTTGCGAGCTCAGCCTGTGTACGGTTTATTGCAATAACCGGGCCTTCAGCAAGAATATTAAGGTTTGAGTCGGTAACAATAGTAGCCATTTCAACAATGACATGTTGTCTAGGATCAAGACCTGTCATTTCTAGATCAATCCAAACAAGATTATTTGACGCAGATTTAATTTTAAGATTCATTAAGATACACCTGTGTAGCTATTTGCATAGAAGGATTAGGTTTGTTTTATTTGGTTCGCACCAAACTAAATCCGACCTCTCCTACTACTTTATGCTTGTTTGCCCTAGCAATAATTACTCCCGCAACAGTGTTGTCTGCTCGTGCAATATTTGTTTTCCATTGGAGGTCAACGCCCCCTAGAGGTAGGCCCGAGGTAATAAAGTGAAGCTCATCATATTTCAACAGATTCCTGACTGTGATAGCGGCAATCTGGAAACTCACGTTTTCAATTTCTGGGTCGGAAAAGCTTAAACCCACTGATTTATTATCAAGGCCAACCGTTAAATTAACTGCTGTTTCTTGAGTAGTGCCCGGAATTCTTAAACTACCACTGAATACAGACTCGGTACCTTTCGATCTCGTGTTAGTCGCTTTTTTCATGAAAACATCTCCAGATTTCCTTATGATAAAAAGTTTTGTTTATATAGGGTACCCCAAAACAGGTTGCTTAATGTTATGGTTCAATACTTAATGCTGAAATTTTTATCCATATCCGATTTCGCTATTATCGATAGCCTTGAATTAGAAATAGGCTCAGGACTTAATGTTTTTACCGGCGAAACCGGCGCAGGAAAGTCTATCATCGTCGATGCATTAAGTTTAGTTCTTGGAAGAAAAACTGATAGATCAGCCATTAAACATGGGTCAAATGAAGCCGTAATACAAGCAGTATTTCAAGTGACGGACCACCAGAAGAAAAAAATAAACACATTGCTTGATATCAAGCAGGACAATGAAATTGTTTTGTCGAGATCAATCACTGATCGCAGATCGGTGTGTCGGGTTGACGGGATGATAATTAGTTTAAGTACATTACGAAATATTGGGTCAATCGTGTGTGAAGTACATGGTCAGGGACAGCAAGCTTATTTAGTTAATAGCGATCAGCAGCTGTCGATCATTGATGAATATGGACAACTTCAAAAATCGCGGAAGCAATTGTCCGCGAAGTTTGAAAAATTCAAGGCGCTTCAAGCAAGAATCAAACAAAGCGAACAACAGCGCTTGCAAACACAGGAGCGTAGGGAATTACTCCGGTTTCAAATTGACGAAATTGATTCCTGCCAAATTGAGCCCAATGAGGAAGCTGTTTTAAAAGAAGCTATAGACCGCTTGTCGAATGCTAGTCAGTTAAAATCTTCGGCCACTGAAGCAATACAAATTTTTTCAGGCGATGAAAATGATAATCGCTGGTCTGTCGAGAACCTTATGAGAGAAGCAGGGGCATTCTTAGGTCAGTTAAAAAGCATGGATCCGTCCGCCGACCAGTTTAATGATTTAGCAAACGAAATGCTTTTCAACATAGAAGATATTGTTCGCAGATTGCGTGATTATGCAAGCTTGATCGAAGTAAACCCGGAGGAATTGCAAAGATTAGAGACAAGACTGGTTATGCTGAATGACATAAAAAGAAAATACGGACAATCTTTAAAAGACGTTCTCGATTATAGAGATAAGGGTGCATTGCAATTGGAGGAGCTGGATACAGCCGGAGAGAAAATACAAGATTTAATGGCAATAGCCATTGAGCAGGAAAATGAACTTAGCAGCGCAGCATTAAAGTTATCTGTTAAACGAAAGCAGCTTGCTAAGCTTTTAGAAAAGAAAGTAGAGACATATCTACACGGAGCCGGAATGGAAAATGCCAAATTTGAAGTAATAATTACCAATAGAAAAGACGAAGACGGCCTGCCTATCGCATTCAAAGAAGCTACTGACACATACGCAATCGGCCCAGACGGCATAGATGAAGTTGAAATGTGTTTCTCCGCGAACAAGAATCACCCCCCTTTGCCTCTAAATCAAGCTGCTTCAGGAGGCGAGTTATCGAGAATAATGCTGTCGATTTTTGTAACCGTTAACAGCAGCGAAACCAAATCCACCTTGGTTTTTGATGAAATAGACTCTGGAGTCGGCGGAAGAACTGGAACGATGCTGGGGCAAAAACTCAAAGATTTATCACAAAACCGGCAAGTCATATGTGTTACACATTTACCTCAGTTAGCCAGCTTTGCTAATAACCACTGGGCGATATCAAAAAACGAGTCTAACGGGAAGACCTTAGTGTCTGCTCGACTTTTAAGAGAACGAGAGATTGTCAATGAGCTAGGCCTAATGATTGCATCAGGCGATAAAACCTCTGATGTTGCAGCACAGGCAATGATTGATCAAGCTAGAACTCAGGCATAGTAAAAAATACCACCCTTCGCCTTAACTAGATTATAAATTAAAATTAATCCAAATTTAACAAATCGTTAACCAGCTCAGTCCAATCTCATAGTACTTTTTACTTAATGGTTTTTGTGATTGACTGCGTGTTAGTTGCTGCGAAACTTGAAAGTTTTTCAAAGAAAATATTTGAGAAGGTTACATTTAAGGAGATGTAAGAATGAGAAGGTCTGTATTACCACCAATGATTCTTTCGGTTTTGATTGCTATTTTTTCTACAGCTTGTTCCTCGGAACCTCAGGTGATTGGAGAGAAAGAGGGCGAAGGCTTAGCAGGCCTAACCGGAATGATTGAAATTGACGGATCGTCCACAGTTTACCCTGTTACAGAAGCTGTAGCAGAAGAGTTCCGCAAGGAGTATCCGAAAGTACAAGTTAACGTAGGCGTGTCTGGCACAGGTGGAGGCTTTAAGCGCTTCAGTACAGGAGAAACAGATATTTCCAATGCATCACGTGAAATAAAACCTCAAGAGTCTGCTATAGCCACAGAAAACAATGTCGAATTCCATGAATTACTGGTAGGTCTAGACGGCCTATCTGTTGTAGTTAACAAGGCTAATGACTGGGCTACTTGCATGACTGTAGAAGAGCTGAAAATGCTTTGGAATACTGGAAGCACTATATCCAACTGGTCTGAAATTCGCCCAGAATGGCCTGATCAAAAGATCAATCTTTACGGCCCGGGCACTGACTCGGGAACATTTGATTTCTTCACTCATGAAATCAATGGCGAAGCCCAAGTCAGCAGGTCTGACTTCACGATGTCCGAAGATGACAATGTGCTTGTTATAGGCGTGAGCGGAGATAAAGGCGCATTAGGATACTTTGGATACGCGTACTACTTAGAGAACAAGGACGAGATAAACGTCGTATCTATAGACGGTGGTGATGGCTGTGTCGTACCAAATAACGAGACAATTGAAAATGGTGAATATAAGCCACTGGCTCGACCTATGTATATCTATGTTAATAAAGCAAGTTTAACTAGGCCAGAAGTAAAGTCATTTGTTGAGTACTATTTGGTGAACGCCGCGGAGCTCGTGACAGAAGTCGGTTACGTGAAGCTCGCAGATGAGGGATACCAAGCTGGCTTAGCTGCAATTAGGTAAGCTCAAATCACAGCTAGAAAACTTATTTAACTCTTTTAATACCAACCGGGTAATTATAAACAACCTCAAGATATTTATTTAATTTGCACAATAAATAAGCAAATCTTGTAAAATTAAAGTTAGGTAATGTGTTTTTGCCAAGATTAAACATAACTTATGCTAAAAGATTTAAACATTTGGTTCGCCAAAAAAAATAATAACAATATGTTTCTGGCTGGTGCTTTGCTTGTACTCTGGATACTACTTAATCCGGTGATGATTTTTGCTCAAGAGCAAACAGAAGTTAACGAAGGCGTACTTGAAGAAGAGTTTGTTATTGAGGAACCAGCGCCGACTGAGCGCGAGTATTCTGCTGATCACAACCCCGCCTACTCCGACAAGCTAGACGCTGCATTGGAAGACCCGTATTTTGTGGATTTATTAAATCAAGCCGAGGCCCACGCAGAGGCATCTCACTTGGATATGTGGAGCAACCATACCGACGAAGAATCACACTCTTCAGCATTAAGCAATCATGGAGAC
>TARA_B100000686_G_scaffold259552_1_pt1 | contig 16641 bp, 15 predicted proteins | sample TARA_B100000686 | Tara Oceans TARA_B100000686 (sample SAMEA2622733) | marine metagenome | biome: marine biome (ENVO:00000447); feature: marine epipelagic mixed layer (ENVO:xxxxxxxxx); material: "saline water (ENVO:00002010), including plankton (ENVO:xxxxxxxx)" | depth 150 m
AGTCGTTTAAGTTGACAATAATAAAGCTTAAAAAATAGTTTCGAAGAAATCGTGTATCTAATTTTTAATGCAAGGGAGAATTATGATTCGTCGGCTTGTGACTTCGGCCATTGGGTTCTTTCTGATCAGCCTGCCAGGTCAGGTCGTGAACGCGCAGACTTCGATTGTTCATAACACTCGATGTACTGTGGCAGACGGTTACGACATGCAAGATGTGCTTGAGGCAGCCAGATCCATTGATTACGACAGGCCGGATGGCCCGAACTTCGTATTCTTTCGGCAAGCGATCACTGGCAGTGGGAGTGCCACACAAAATGGCTTTATAAGGGCAGTTCGCTTTGAGAATATGGAGCATTGGGTCCGCACGATGTCCACACGAACACCTTCGGTCGAAGGTCTCATGCTTGGGCAGAGGGTGGATTGTGATTTCCCAAACAGCTGGATTGCTTTGGATCACAACGCTGATGACGCGGGGAATCCCTACGAGGGCGGTGAACTCGACGGCTCCTTGATGTACTTCCGCTCCTGTGAGCTCAGAGCAGGCAGGAGCGCTCAAGATTTTGTCGACTGGCTTGCTGAGAGACGGGTCGATGGTGACCGAAGCATCGTCCAGGTCTCTCGGCGCTGGCTTGGTCCTCAGGAGGGGGCTTCATCGTCCCGTATCGGACTAAGGGTTGTGGGTGAAAATCCTGAAGGGTTGGCACGCCGGCTTGACAGGTTAGCACAACAGCAGATGGATCCGCAGCGAAATCCGGATTGGCCGATTGAAAGTTGCAATCAACCAACGCTCATGTGGAGCCATGTCATTCACTGGAGTTCCCCGAGCTAGAAAACGATTGAGACCCGCCTTTCCTTAACGAGGGCGGGTCTCTTCGTTACGGGTTCCGAGCACGGTAACTCACTTACGTGACGGGTTTAACGTGGCTTAAGGCATTAAAGACGTGCTGCTCAAGGTTCGATGGTGGCGTCGAGCTTGGAGATTTCAAGTCGGAAGGGCCCTTCTTGCTTATCCGTCATCATCAATCCGATTTGCTGGACCTGCGAAGGGTTCAGAGCTCTTGCGTTTCGCGGAACGAAACCTCGGAACATCGGTTGAAATTGCTCGAGAGGTATTTCAATGGTAGTCCATGTGTCCGCTGTTGTTTCAAAGTTTACAGCGTAAGCGACCCCGTCCCAGTTTCGGCCCATACGGAGTCGAAGTTGATAGCGCTTACCGTCGCCGCGTACTGTGAGGACAACAGCCGCGGCTTTAGAGAGGGCACCTTCGTTGATCGGAGTACGCACGGATGCGAAACCGCCGTTGTTCTCGAGAGACAAGTGGCCTTCAAAAATCGCTATATCATGCGAAGCGGGACGGATGCGACTGCTTGAGACTCCGCCCATAACTCCGTCGTTCACGGCGAACCAGTCTGAGACCGCATCAGGTTCAAATGAGAGGATCGTGCGCTGTTCTGTTTGTCCTTCTAGCGCGCCGAAAGACAACACCGACAGAAAGAGTAGTGACGCGAAGCGCGAAGATTGAGTTCGGGCTGTTGAGTATACTTTCGGCGTCCTCCGCGGAGGTGGGATCAATCTTGAGGGTGCAACACCGTTTTGGCGTGCTGCAGGTGTGGCCCTAAGTACTCGGTCGTTTGGAGATGGACCACTGCTGTTAATGACAGGTTCATCGGTAGAAGCCGAGTCGTTAGTGGCGAAGGTCCAGTAAATCATAGCGGTCATTGTGGCACTGGCGGTTCCGTTACCCAGTGCAAGGGGTAGACGTCCAATTGCGTCGATAATACCAGGGTAGAAAACCCGATCGACTACCATCGTGCCAGCAGTGAGGAGGCCTAGCGTGAACACGAACAAACCGGGCCCGCTGCCAGGGATCATCGACCGAGAGTAGGCTTTGGTGACAAGGCTTCCTATTCCGATGAAGGCCATCAGGTGCACAACCGAATAGATGGCGAGCGCGTCGAGGCGGACAGTTGTCACGTTGGCCGGTGCAGTGTTGAATAGAACGACCTGACCCATCAGTGAGGGAGTGTGCAAGATTCGTCCGCCGAGAGCATCGGCAACTAGGAAGAAGAGAGCGATTGCAGCGCTGGCATATGCTCCGGAAAGGATTGAGGCGAAAGCGATGTCCCCGGGCTTTGTCGAGATCGGCATGAGTTGTTATGGGTTTAAGTATTGTTCAATATATTTTCACATATACTTGAACAAAAAGCAACATTACTCTTAAATTAACGGCTCGTGTTTAACAATTCGGGATCAAGAGTAGACAGATGAAGATTCTCGTAACTGGCGCCACCGGATACATCGGGGGTCGCGTGATTGAGCGCCTCTTAGAAGAGGGGCATCAGGTACGGGTACTGACGCGAGACCACGACCGTGCACTGGCTCGACCCTGGGGTGATCGCGTCGAAATCCACGTGGGTGATCTTCTGTCGACGGAGTCTTTGGAGGCTCCTCTGCGCGATATCGACGTCGCGTATTATCTGGTGCACTCTATGTATGGTGGAGCGGATTTTGCGGAGCAAGACCGCCGCGCGGCTCAGAACTTCGTGACGGCAGGACATAAGCTCAAGCAGGTCATCTATCTCGGTGGCATTGTCCCGCGCTCTAAGGGAGACACGACAGGCTCTCTGCACCTTCGAAGTCGAGCCGAGGTAGGCGCGATACTGCGAGACGGACTTCCCACGACTGAATTCCGTGCCGGCCCAATCATTGGCAGCGGCTCAGCATCCTTTGAAATGGTGCGCTACCTGACGGAGAGGTTACCGGCGATGATAGCACCGCGTTGGATCTTGAATCAGGTTCAGCCGATTGGTGTGAGTGACGTCCTCGAGTACCTAATCGCGGCCTTGGGACGCTCGGATGCGCTAGGGGTAATCGACGTGGGTTCTGAGCCTGTGTCCTTTCGTCAGATGATGATGATATACGCCGCGTCCAGAGGCTTACCGCGGCTGATCGTTCCGGTGCCGGTGCTCGCGCCAAGGCTCGCCGCGCTTTGGGTGGGATTCATTACGCCTATCCCCAATGCTCTTGCGGTGCCTTTGGTGGAGGGTGTGGTCGAGCCTGTTGTCGGGGATCGGCAAAGGGCCCGATCACTTTTCCCGGAGATTGAGCCCATGCCATACGAGGCCACGGTTCGATTAGCGTTGGAACGGATTCGGGGAGATGAGGTGGAGACGCGGTGGACGTTTTCTGGCCAAGACGATGGTGTGCGTTTGGTCGATCGGGAGGGTGTAGCTCGTGAGGTGCGTTCTAGGTGGGTTGGGGCGGATATCGAGTCTACGTTCCGGGCTTTTTCTTCGCTTGGTGGCAAGAGCGGTTGGAGGGTTTGGAACTGGGCTTGGAAAATCCGAGGGTTACTGGACCAGCTGGTAGGTGGTCCGGGGCTTAGAAGAGGGCGACGGCATCCAGAGCAGGTATATCCGGGCGAAGCGATCGATTTTTGGCGGGTGGAGGAGGTGCGGGCGCCTTTCATCCTTCGATTGCGAGCCGAAATGAAGGTTCCCGGGAAAGCTTGGCTTCAGTTCGAAGCGGCAGAAGAGGGTGAGGGTACGCGCTTAGTACAGACAGCTTTCTTCGCGCCCACTGGATTCCTTGGTTGGGCGTACTGGTACGGGATCTACCCTTTCCACGCGCTGATATTCAGTGATCTCGTAAACGCGGTCGCGGATGATGCTGCGTTATTTGCGAAAGAGCATCGAGGTCACACAGGTCCATCAATCAAATTGGATAAGACAAAAGGAGAGTAGAGTGAAAGACTTCCATGCCACCGCCGTGCTTTTGATTGGCCTGACGGCTTGCGGATCACCCAGTGGAGGAACGACGCCGACACAGCCCGTTATTCCAGTTCCAACTTCGATAGCGATATCGCCATCCAGCGTGACACTCACATCGCCTGGAGTAGATGCCTTCCTTACGGCTACCGTGAGGGATCAGAGCGGTGCCCTGATGTCGAATCAAACGTTGACATGGACCTCTTCGGATGAGGGTGTAGCAACAGTGTCGGGCGGCACCGTGACAGCTGTGGCGAACGGAAGTGCCACGGTAACGGCAACGAGTGGATCACTGAGTGCACAAGCTTCGGTGAAGGTCGAGTCATCGTCACCACCACCTTCTACGGCGAACGTTACGGTGAGCGACAATGCCTTCAATCCATCAGCGACGAGGATAGCTCTTGGTGGTCAAGTCACATGGACTTGGTCTGGCTCTCGGTCTCATAATGTGACCTTCCAGTCAGGAGCGAGTTCAGCGACTCAGGCCTCAGGAACATTTTCTCGCACCTTCAATACGCCGGGATCGTTCTCCTATCAGTGTACCGTTCACTCGGGGATGCAGGGTTCTGTATCTGTGAATTAGATACCTGCATCCAGACATGAAGAGAGGAATAGGTGCCTTCTCGCTCTGCTCAAGCCCAGCGTCCGAAGGCCTGTATAGCTATGAAGGCATTCAGTAAAAGAAGGACCGCTGCCGGTATCATTTCGAACAAAGAATCACGCACCTTCACACGCACGGCGAGGCCGAGCAGCATCAGAACAGAAAGCCCGCTGGCGCTCAAGAAACTGAGTTTTGGTAATAAGTAACCGGCTAAGAGCCCTACTGCTCCCGCTACCTCTAGAGTACCGATCAACTTTCTGAAGTGAGAAAGGCCGTATCTCTTAAACTCTTCGACCATTCCGTCGGCGAAGAGACAAGCCAATCCGTAATAGAGAAACAGGGAGATCGAAACAGCATTAGCAAAGTGGTACCCTAGGCCCATGGGCTGCTCTGCTGCATTTTAAAAGTCATTCTAACGTTCTGTGCCAATGCTCGAGGAGATTTCTGTGCCGGAGTTTACCATCCTTACTCTGCTTCAAATAATTGTTGGTTTTGGACTCCTGAATGTGTGGCTAATCCGAGCCGGGTCCGCAACAGACTACCGAGGAGGCGAGGCCACGACCCTCAAAGAAGAGTTCCAGGCTTACGGTTTGCCGGACGGCGCTTTCTATCTAGTAGGGGCCATAAAGATAGGGGCCGGTGTCACCTTTTTGGCAGACCTTTGGGCCGAACTCCCTGTTCGTTCAGCTTCCGCAATCGTCTCACTGCTCATGATGGGTGCTCTGGCGATGCACGTGAAAGTAGGGGACCCACCGAGACGGTCTCTGCCCGCGGCTTTGATGCTGATGATGTGTTTGGGGATTTTTTACCTCGCGTAGGCCCGACGCTTCTTGGGACTGAAAAATACAGAACCCGCCTCTCTCGATAAGGGGGGCGGGTTCTGCGTCTAAATGGTCTTCAATCCAAAAGAAGATCAATCATCACAAGCATTTGAAGGTGTTTAGCAGCGTCTCGAGTTGAATCATATATTCGTATTTCTCTTTACCTGGGGCGTAGAGCCAAGCATCAAGAAGGTATGTGCGGTCTTGGGAATCGCAGGTTACTACTCGTGTGATAAGAGGACCGCCTGCAGGCCATCCGCGGTCCGGGGGATTCCTCCATTGCGACTGAAACTCGTACGAGGGGATTCCGTTCAAATGCACGAGACGTTCTACGAGGCCCTCAATGACCACTAGCTGAGGTTCAGTATAATGCGCCTCGGCCATTTCGTTTCGCCAGGCAACCACACGATCTTGTCCGAGGTCATCCGAAGCTGGGGTAATCCAAGTCAGTCCGATCTGCCGGATCAGTTCTGACGGGTCAGGATTATCGTTGCGGAAGATGTAAACGGAGTCCCTCGTCTGCCATCGATACACCATCGGCAACATCATTGAAAATCCCGCTCTCAAGGAAAGCGTGTCTGCTAAAGCAGAGTCTATGCCGGACATGTACATGCGATTTTGCGCGTATTTTCGAAACTGGCCGTCGAGCAATTCGTTTACTCTAGGTAAGTAAGGAAGCAGGTCAGCGCGATCCCACTCCTGATCCATCAGGATTAAGGTGATTGTCTGCCCTCTGGACCACACATCATAGACTTGATGAATCCCATTCTCGGTGATTGGCTCTCGAGCGTCCTCTAGTACTTCTTGAACCCAGTAGTCGTCCCGACTGCCAACGACGACCATTTGACGGAAGCGTCTCAGGTTTTCCCAATACGCGGCGCCAGGCTCTTGGTATGTGACCGTAAATGTTTTTTCGGCACGAACCGTGGTGACCGTTGGTTCTAGGGCCCTGTACACGTCATCCTGAACTTCTGCCCACGTTTCTGTAGACATCACTGCGATGATGCTGTTGGCATCGCCATAGCTGAGCGGCACCTCGTTGCATGCGGTAAGGGCTAGAGATGACACAATGAAGAGAATGGGCCGAGATAGGCTACGTGCCATGATCATGGAATCTCCTAGAAGCGTGTTCATCGATTAAGATCATAGTCGATTAGAGTTCCTCCGAGGGAAGGACGGCCCGGAACGAGGTCTTAAAGAGTGCCCAGATTCCGTTCTAGAAGTGCTCCTGGGTTAGGGGCCCGCCCCATAAACTCAAGGAATAGAGTGTCGGGGTCATCGGAGTCACCGCGTGACAGGATCGAGTCTACGTAAAGGCGTCCCGTTTCGCGGTTGAAAATCCCCTCGTTACGGAAGCGTGTGAACACATCGGCGTCGAGGACTTCGGACCACAGATAGCTGTAGTATCCGGCGGCGTAGCCACCTGCAAAGATATGGGTGAACGAGGTAAGGATATGGAACGCGGCAAACTCGGGCGCAGGTGCAAAGTCTGTGAACCTTGAGCGGGCGAACTCCATGACTTCGTTACCCTGAACCGCGTCGAGTTCCTCACTGACCTCTTGTCTCTCTGCATCACCACGCAGCTTCCGAGCCATCTGTTCGTGAAGTTCTAGGTCTATTGTACCGAGGGCGAGTTGGCGCATTTGGGTCCAGCCGCTGACGAACTGTCTTGCGGCTATAAGCCGTGAATAGAGTTCGTCAGGTAATGCTTCACCAGTCTCGTTATGCTTGGCGAACAGGTCGAGTGCTTCACGTTCCCATGTCCAGTTTTCCATGAGTTGGCTCGGTAGCTCTACCCAGTCCCACGCTACGTGAATTCCTGCTCGAGACGGAATCGGCACCCGAGAAGCACAGTGGTGGAGAAGGTGGCCGAACTCATGAAAGGTGGTTTGCACCTCTCGGTGGGTCAGCAGCGCCTGATCTTCTCCTTCTGGAGGAGTGAAATTACCACACATGACTCCAAGGTGCGGAGCGAAGCCGATATGCGTTGGTCCGCCCGTGATGAAATTGTTCATCCACGCGCCTTGGCGTTTCTCTTTCCGAGGAAACCAGTCGGTGTAAAATGCGCCGAGCATTGTCCTCGATTCGTCGTAGATCTCGTAGAAGCGGACATCCTCGTGCCACACCTCATCGATCTGTTTCTCTTCGATACGGAACCCAAACGTCTTATGGACGATTTCGAACATGCCCTTTAAGACCTGATCAAGGGGGAAATAGGGACGCAGGATCTCGTCGTCGATGTCGTATCGAGTCTTGCGAAGGTCTTCCGTCACAAAGGCCACGTCCCAGGGTTTTAGGGTATCGAGACCGAGAGATTTAGCGTGATCTGAGAGTTGCTTCGCGTCCCTCTGCCAGTAGGGTTGTGTCCTCTCTGTAAGATCTTGTTCGAACGAGACAGCTCTAACCGCGGTACCTGCCATGCGATCTGCAAGAACGTAGTCGGGAAACCCGCCATACCCGAGTATGTGTGCTATTTCGTCACGCATCCGAAGAATGCGAGCAAGTAGCGGGCGATTGTCGTGCTCTCCTTCGCGGCAGCGCGTGGTATAAGCAACGAAGACCTCATGACGCAGTTCAGAATCTTTACAATGCTTGAGGATCGGTTCGACCGAAGGATAGTCAAGAGTAAGAGTCCACCCTTCGTCACCGTTTTCATCGGCTCGTGCACTAAAGCGTCGTTTCGCGGCTTCGGGTACTCCGTCGAGCCGGGACTCATCTGTCACTAGCAATTCCCATGCAGCCGTTGCGTCTAGGACGTTCTCACTAAACTTCTGCTGCGTCTGCGCTAGCTCTACCTGTAAAGCCTGCAGACGGTTTTTCCGGTCGGTTGGGAGGGTTGCTCCGGCGCGCTTGAATTCGTTTAGCGTCTTGTTTAAATGGCGCCGCTCTATCCCTCTGAGCTCGTTAGCCTCATCTGTGTTCTCGAATGCCTCAAGCCGTTTCCAGAGGTCTGGATCGAGAGGAATACTGGACCAAAACGCTGAGATTTCCGGCAAGATATTGTTGTATGCGTCTCTGAGTTCTTTCGTTTCGGCAACAGAGACTAGGTGGCCGAGAGGCGCGATACGCCTCGAAAGCTTCTCAAGTGCGCGATCAAGTCTTCCCAGAGTGTTATCCCAGGATGCTGGCCTCACCTCGTCTGATACGGCACCGACCTCAGCCTGTGCATCAGCAAGAGCTTGCCTGATTCCTGGTTCCACGTGTTCTGCCCTGATCGCATGGAAGGGGATCCGATAGGCTTCGGACAGTAGTGGATTCGATTTGGTGGTCATGGCTTCTGACATCGTAACGTTGTGGTAGTCAGCAAAGGTATCTGTTGGGCTACCGTGTTCCAGAGCCCCTAGCGAGAAGAATCCGTTGACTTTGTGTCCAACCGATTTTTTCTTGGGCGGATATCTAACTATGGTCCTTCATCAAACGGCTCAGTTTGAAGGCCGAATAACTAAACTTGAGGCTAAACAAATGTCAGGGCTCGCAACTCCGCACCGGATCACTGGAGACATGGGTGATCTGCTTTCAGATGGTTCGGATGACGAAGAGTGGGAAGAGGAAGAAGAAGAAGAGGAGTGGGACGACGAGGAGTGGGACGAGGAAGATGACGGGATTAATCCCGATGATGAACCCGACCTCTGGATGGGTGATGAGGAAGACGAACATTGATCCTTTCTGAGAAGAAACCCGGACGTTGTACGCGTTAGTGAGACTGCTAGCGTCTGCAAGTATCGCCTTAGCCGGAGTGATGACATTTCCATGTCAGGCTTGGGCTCAGGAAATCACTGGTCCGCTGATCGACGTTGAATGGTTGGCTCGTCGTATGGGTAATCCTAGCGTGCTGATACTCCAGGCGGAAATGAATCGGGAACCCTATGAACAGGGTCATATTCCTGGAGCACGCTTCCTAGACATGACCCGCTTCGTGTGGGATGGAGACCCTGCATGGGGAACTGAACTGCAGCCGTCGGAAGTGATAGGAGGCACCTTGCGTTCACTTGGACTGCACGATGGTATAGAGCACGTCGTGTTGTACGCTACTAATCCACTTTTTGCCTCACGTGCCTTCATGACAATGGAGGTGATGGGTTTTCAAGATAGGGTGCATGTCCTCGACGGTGGGCTGACTGGTTGGATCTCCTCAGGTCGAGAGGTCACAACTGAGCAGCCGCCGGTGGCTGGTGGGGGCACCCTGACTTTAGGTGTAAGAGATGATGTACTCGTTTCGGCGGACTGGATTTACGATCGTCTTGGGGAAGATTCGGTCGCCCTAGTAGATGCGAGACCGAATGACGAGTACACCGGTGAGGATGGAGGGCTCGGGGATGGTGCCAATCCCGGTCATATCCCCGGTGCACATCAGATGTACTGGGAAGACTTGATCGAGAGCCGAGAGTCACCGTACATGCGCGACAGTTTGCAGCTTGTCGCACTGTTCGATGATGCCGGTGTGCAGGATGGCGACACGGTCGTTGCATACTGCATGGTCGGGTGGCGGGCCAGTTACACATATCTTGCAGCTAGACTACTTGGATACGATGCGAAGTTTTACGATGGGTCGTGGCGTGACTGGGGGAAACGGGCTGATCTTCCGTCGGTAATTGGGCGTGATCCTGGAGGACAACGCTGAGGCACGTCTGCGCGAGCGGGAATCAGCGATGTTTTTTGTGCCCGATGGTTCCTCAGTTGAAACACTTCCTACACTTCGTGGGGTAGGGAATCGCATGTATCAGATGACGCCCTGGGTGACACGACTCCTGATAGCAAACATTGGGATCTACCTCGTCTTGTCTGGGTTACCCTCCCAGCTTGGAAATTCAATCGCGAATGCGCTCGTATTTCGACCAGGTACGGTACTTCAGACCCCGTGGACTCCGGTCACGTACATGTTTCTGCATGCAGGGTTCGGCCATCTGTTTGGAAACATGATCGGGATCTTTTTTTTCGGCCCGCGTCTGGAGCATCGTCTAGGTGGGAAGGGCTTTTTGACCCTGTACTTCGTCGCCGGCATAGGTGGAGCGTTCTTTGAATCAGTGCTTGCACTTTTTGTGGGGCCGGTCTCTATGGTAGGTGCGTCGGGCGGTGTATTTGGGATCTTGGCTGGCTTTGCGTATTACTGGCCGAGGGACACGATCCTGCTGTTCCCGATCCCAATCCCTATTCAGGCGTGGCTACTCGTGAGCCTGTACATGTTGTGGTCCCTTTATGCTGGCCTGAGTGCCGCTCGTTTAGGTGGTGGAGTAGCACACTTCGCTCACCTAGGCGGGGCTGTCATAGCATTGGGATTCCTACGTTGGTCAGCGTGGAAACGTGGATCCGCGAAGCGCGACTTTAGACGGGCGATGCAGACTCCCTCGAGTGGTAGAGATGTCGTCCTTGAGAACAGGACTATCGACAGTTGGAAGGGGATCGCTATCGAGGCACTGCATGAGTTAAATCGGGAAGAGGTCGAGCGCCTGCTCGGTAAGGTGGACAATGGAGGTGCCGACTCGTTAACTCGTGATGAACGAGCCTTCATGGATCGAATGGCGTCGGATTAAAGGAGCACAGTGAATCCGCATGCCGTCGTCCCCCTTTCATCAGAACCTTGAGGGTATGCCTCTTGGGCATAACGACTTTTCAATAGCGGTCGCCCCATGAACGATTCGGGATCGTATCCGATACCCGGACGTATCCATCGCGTCGAGGATGTCATACAGAGAAGTCGCTTCATTACAACGGTGGCCCACGCTCCCGATCCAGATGCAGCTCACGCCTTCCTCGCTAGCATTCGCGATGAATTTTCGGACGCAACACATAACTGCTGGGCGTTCCTAGCAGGTCCTCCAGGAAGTACATCTCGGATCGGGATGAGTGATGACGGTGAACCTCATGGGACCGCAGGAAGGCCAATGCTGACGGCTCTACTTCACTCAGGTGTAGGGGAAGTGGTTGCGGTGTCGACACGATATTACGGAGGGACCAAGCTTGGCACAGGTGGATTGAGCCGGGCCTATTCCGGTGGTGTTGTTACTGCACTGAAGCAGATGCCTAGAGAAGAGAAAGTAGACAGGAGGTCGGTTTCTCTTACGCTCAGCTACTCGGACGTCGACTCAGTCCAGCGGCTGATTGCACAGCGGGAATGGGTGCTAACCGATGAGGTGTTCGGGTCGGATATCCGCTTGGAGATTCTTGTGCCAGTGTCTGAGATTGAGCAGGTCCACTCTCTGATCGCTGACCAAACACATGGCTCGGGAATCGTTGAGGTAAGGACTGAGGCCTAGGTGCTCGCGGGTAGCTCCCCGGAGTACTTCTTCAGCGAGTTAGTTACCTGTACCGGGCGGTGGCGGTGTGATCATGATGTGCGCACCTGCTGTTCCCGGGAACATGAGCCAAGGCGCCCCCGGTGCTGTTGGTTGCGCTGATAGACCTGTCGACTCGATTGTGGCCCATGGTGTGTAAAGAACCCAGCGTGTAAATGAGTTATTGACTGTTCCGGAGTCAGGATCAAATCCCTCTCCTGTAGTGACATACAGAGTCGCTGGTGCCTCGGGCATCGATAGTGTTCCGGCATCGGCCTCGGCCCACCGCGTTTGTGCTAGCTCGCTGGCGTCGGTGACACCCTGAGCCCTTAGCTCCCTACCGCGTGCCATGAACGGTTCGAGTGACTCATGATAGCAGGCGACACTCCAGCCGTCTTGGTTAGGATCGTCTGCTAGGCAGATGAGTTGACCCTGTCCTTCGCGCAGCACCGTCATTGCACCGTCCTCTCCAAAGCCTAGGACTGTCGCGCCCTCTCGATCTACTTCCGGGGCTGCCTGAAGAGCACCCGCTATCTGAATTGAGATGGGAGGCGTTTGCGCCATGAGAGCGCTCGGATCTATTAACAGGGTCGTGGTCAGCAAGATGAGCGTCGAAGCGATGAGAGCTCTTTTAATCGAAGCAAGCAGGGTGGTGTCTAGCGGCATCGTGGAGAGGACCAGTATTAAAGGTTTGCTTGGGCTGCAGCGGTCAACTTCTGCACTCGGGAGCAGATCATAAAAACAAGGTAGAAAGGTGAGGGAGTCTGAGTCATTGCGCGAGATCTAAGCGGCCGAGCCTTGTCGACCGAGCTTGCGCTGTTCACGTTGTCATGGGACGAGGGGACAGGGTACATACACGTCGACTGGATCGGTACATGAAGCACACTAAACTAGCGCTCGTAGGAGGACTCGGAGCGGTTACACTGCTCGTCGGCTGCGGAGGCCAAGATATGGAAGGATTCCCGACAAGCGACGGGTCTCAGGAACAAGTCATTGCGAGGGCTGCTTCGTACGAGCTTGACACAGAGTATGTAGCACCGCCGGGCGACCCCTTACACCATCACACAGCAGGCTTTGCGAAAATCCTCTGTTCAGGTGTTTTCATCACTGGTCTTGATGCTGATGACACTGCCGCGAATATGGGCGGGTTTATCTCACCCTTCGATGAACGCCACCACGTCGTTGACACTGTGATCGATTATGAACGTCAGACGGTCTCGCTCACGCTTCCTGATGGAGTGACCCGCACAGCCCAGAGGTATGGAAATCAAGGTTGCGTTCCTCACCCAATCGGCGAGTCAGGTGTGTATTTCACGCCGACGGAGGTGGAGCGAAACCTCCCGCCTGCGGCAACGACGCCGTGGCCGATGGGTGATGTAGTTTCGGATGAGCCATGGCCTGCTGAACTCGACATGGAAAAGGTGGAGCAGGCGTTAGACGCTGGTTTCGGACCTCCGGAAGCGCGCACGCTCGGTTTGGTAGTGACGTACAATGGCCGCATTCTTGGCGAGAGGTATGACGATGGGGTCGATATGCATACGCCACTTGAGAGCTGGTCGATGACCAAGAGTTTGACCGGCACGCTGGTAGGTGTGCTGATTGAGCAGGGCGTATACGACTTGTGGCAGCCGGCTCCGATACCAGAATGGCAGGGCGAAGGTGATCCGCGGCAAGAGATTCGTATCGGCGATATCATGAGGATGTCGAGCGGCATCAGAATCAATGCGCCTTCCGATCCGGACTACAATCCGGATACGTACGCCGATCACTACTACCTATATACCGGCACTGTAAACTCGTATGAGTACGCTGCAACCCGCCCTCAGCAGTGGCCCCCGAATACCATCGGCCGTTACAGAAACACGGATCCAGTACTGGCCAGCTACCTGGTCCGACTTGGTGCAGAAAGTGCGGGGATGGATTATCACTCGTTCCCGCAGCAGCACTTGTTCGACCGGATCGGGATTCGGGACGGACTTATTGAGACAGATCCGTACGGAAACTTCCTCGGTCAGGGACTAGCCTTCATGCCTGCGCGAGATTGGGCGCGTCTTGGAAACCTTTATCTCCAAGACGGTATCTGGAACGGAGAGAGGATCCTCCCGGAAGGTTACGCGGAGTATGCTTCGACAGTCGCTCCGGCGTGGGACGCTGATGGACGCCGTGTATACGGAGGTGCGTTCTTTTGGGTCAACGGAGAAGGCGGTCTCGGTATTCCCGAGACGGCGTATCGCATGCTGGGAGCTGGTGGTCAGAGTACCACCATCATACCAACTCATGGACTAGTGGTCGTGAGGTTGGGTAAGTACACGGGTTCGGGACCCGGAGCCGATGCGCTCGAAGAGGCGTTCGGTCTCCTGATGGAAGCTGTGCCGCCCGTAGAGTGATAGAACGAGTCTGGGGTCGGGTGCGCTCAGCGCCCGACCCCGCGTAGGGCAGCTTCGATCACTTCAAGTTCGTCACTCCACGCGACTCTCCATCCTTGGGGAGTTGAGCGGAGTTGCATGACTTTAACTTCAGGCACTGCACCGCTAATGCGTGCGAGGGTTCGATACACGGTGTGTGCCACCCCTTCTTCTTCGCGAACGCTTCCGATCACATTGTCGTCACGATCGTAGAGGGAATGCATTAGACCGGGCATGTCATCGATAACGGCATTGATCGACCGCTCGAATACCTCAAAAGCACTGAGATCGGACATTCCTGCTGAGTCGCTCTGCACTAGGTATTCGCGTAGTTCGCCACTCGAATCGGCGTTTGCGATCATGGTTACCGTGAACTGGAAGCGTTCGAGTGCCTCAGTATCGAGGAATTGAGCAACCGTACCCCAGCGGATCGCCCTGACGGATCGAAGGAAGAGTGTGGCAGTCTCATCAGGAGATCTGGTTGCTTCGTTAATGGTGACTTGGGCACTGGTCGGTGATCCGAGCGAGCTCATCGCCATGACAATCACCCAGACGAGAGGAGTTGCCGAGCCGCATTTTCGGAGTCGGCAGCTGTCGGGTGACTGACTGTTTGTCATGTACTGGGACCTCTGCAGGTAGTCGCTAAAAGGACAGAAGCTTAGTCACTTTAAGTGTGACACCCCGCTCGAGTAACCGCTCTGAAGTACCGTCTGCTAGGCTACGCCGCTCGGTGTAGACCAGAAACAGATCCGACAACGGCGAATGGATCAGATTGATCCTGGCGTTTGATATAAGCTCCTCGGTGGCTCCGTTGTATTGGACGAAAGCGAGGAAGAAGGCCTTTGTGTTTAGAGCGTAGCGAAGCCGGGCCCTGTAGATGTCTGCGCTGAAATCGAGGCCGCTAAGTATGAGGTCGTTCCTTTGGCCACCTACTTCAAGAGACACATGTTCGTTCGGTCGGAACGTGATGTCTGCGGAATATGAGGTGCGGGAACCATCGTAGAAATCTCCGGACTGGACCTGGCCGGAGAAGAAAATCGGCAGATCTCCTCTAGTAGTTAGCCGGATACTTGGTTCGACCCATTCGTAAGTCCCAGGCTTGATTGGAACACCACCGATCGTCGTGGTCTCAAAAAGACGTTCATGGCGGTCCCGAACACTGGCTGCGATCTGGCCTCCTGCGAGGAAGGATACGACAGTTCCTGCCTCGACTCCGCGTGTTTCTATCGCGTTATCCAGATCTGTGTATACGTCCAAATCGATGTAAGGGTTGATTTCTCGGATACCAAAGCGGTTCACCTGGGGGTGGATCCCCACTGTTGTGAAGTATCGGCGCACCGCTGTTCGATCAATGAACCCGGTCTCTGGACTAAATCCGTCTCCAACATGTTTGAATAACGCCGACATGTTCCAGAACGGATTTCGCCACGCTGTCTGGAACATTCCGGTATTAGCATCTGATCCGACTGGCAAAGAGTCATCTGTTCTGGCCCAATATCCTGACATCAGGACATTCGGAGCTAGCTGCACGTTCGCATCTATCCCATATGAGCGATTGTACTCGGACCGCTCTGATCCATCTTGCCCCTGCCGGTTGATGAACATTCCACCGATCGTGGCGTTGCCGAAGGTGCCCTTAGCTCTTGCGACGGCGAAGTTTTCGGCTGAGTAGTCGGATCCGTCTGATAGGTCATCTAAGGAGCGTGTCTGCATGTCGAGCACGCCAACCTCAAACCGATCTCCGATTCGTCCTGTAAGGCGCGCTCCGCCAGCAATTGGAAGGGGCTGACGCGTGCTCGAAAGCCCTATCCGACGCGAGTTAAAGAGACGAAAGTTTCTCGGACTGCTGCCTGTTCGGTAATTGCGAATTGCTGTGTCTTGGAAGCCGAACGTTCCCTCGTTCTCCAAGAAGAAATCGCGCCGTTCAGGAAAGAAGAGAGAGAAGCGACTCAGATTGACTTGCTCTTGATCGACCTCGACTTGGCTGAAGTCGGTGTTCACGGTTAGGTCGAGAGTCATACGGGGCGTCAGTCCCCATTTAGCATCGATTCCGACATCAGCATGCCGTTCAGGGGATGGATATCGAGCACCTGTGATCTGGTCTCCGAGGGTGTAGGGCTTGATCCAGAGATTCCGTCCGCTAGGAAGATCCTGAAGCCCTTCGAGAGTCCCGGCTAGAGAGAATTTGTAGACACGGTATTGGAGTGGAATCGGCGCCCAGATTGCGTCCTCGTTCCTACGCCGTATCCGGCGTGAGAAGTTGATGCCCCACACCTGATCTCCGATGACTGGGTTGAAGCGCATCGTCGAGAACGGTATCTCCATTTCGACAACCCATGTCGAGTCGTTGATTGAGGTTTGAACGTCAACGACACCTTCCCACGCTGGTGACATGTCTCGCTGGTCATTGAACGCCTGCGCGTCCCATAACGCTCCAGCTGGATTCACTGCCCACAGAAAACCGTTTTGCCGATCGAGATATGTGTCGATCGCGACACCGAAGATGTCGGAGTTCGGTGTGTCGAAATCCTGCTCTAGCCCAGGAATCGAAAGAGTTTTGGTGTCCTCGTCGAAGAGCACAGCGCTGACATAGAGATTCTGGTCGTCGTAGACGATGCGCAGGATCGTGTTTTGAGACGCGGGCATTCCCTGATCCGGAATTGTCTGAATCCAGGTACGATTATCTGGTTTCGCTTCAGCCCAGCCTGCATCGTCGAGGATCCCATCGATTACGATGGGGCCTTCGACGCGGGTGGCGTGAATGACAGGGCGGGG
>TARA_B100000686_G_scaffold111107_2_pt1 | contig 16640 bp, 3 predicted proteins | sample TARA_B100000686 | Tara Oceans TARA_B100000686 (sample SAMEA2622733) | marine metagenome | biome: marine biome (ENVO:00000447); feature: marine epipelagic mixed layer (ENVO:xxxxxxxxx); material: "saline water (ENVO:00002010), including plankton (ENVO:xxxxxxxx)" | depth 150 m
AATAGAATTGATAGTTCAGTTAAATCTTTTGTAAGAGTTTCCAGTGGTTCTGAATCTGCAGTACATCAATTTATTGCTCTTCAGGATGATGGTGATGTAACTGTTATCCAATATCCATTTACTGGATCTTCTAATGTTGGACTTGGTACTTTTGGATCTGTTACAACAGGAAATATTATTGATATTAATTTCTATCCTGATTCATCACAAACAAATCTTATTGAAGTTCAAGCATATAATGAAGTCTTTAATACTATAAACGATTTTGCTAATACTCCAGATCCTTTAGTGATAGGACCAACAGAAAAACGTGTTTTTCTTTCTGCCTATGATGGTGTAAATGGTTCGAGAGCAAATAAAGTTAATTTTGAATTAAAGCATGAAGATACTCCAATCTATAGTAAGATATTTAATCCTACTAATACCGAACAATTAGATAAAGTAACTGGTGAGTTTACTATACCAAATCATTTCTTTAATGATAATGAAGAATTAGTATATACACCTGGATCAACATTTGTTGGTGTTGGATCTACTGCAGTTTCTATAGGATCTACTACAAACTATGCAGGTATTGTTACTGATATAATGCCATCTAAGGTATATGTTAAAGTTTTCAACGAAAATAAGTTTAATCTTTATAGTAGAAAAGAATATATTTCATCTGGTATTGCAATAACATTTACTGGAGTTGGTGAAGGTAATGCTCATAAACTTGATATGACCAAGAAACTGTCTAAGACAGTTATTGGTTTGGATGGAATTGTACAGCAACCGATTACATTTACTTCAATTGAGCATACTCTTGATGGTGCTATTGGTGCTGGAACATCACAATTTGTTCTTAGTGGAATTAGTTCTGTTCAACCAAGAGATGTTTTAAGAATTGATAATGAATATATGAAGGTTGAGCAGGTAGGATTCTCTAGTCTTCCTGAAGGAACTATAAACGATTCTACTGATGTCTCTCTCGGTATTTGTACTCTACCAGTTGTTAGAGTTAATAGAGGATCTTTGGGTATAGCAGCAACTTCTCACGCTGACACAACCGCTACTAGGGTTCATAGAGGATCATTTAATATTGTTGATAGTACTGTATGGTTCTTAGATCCACCTAAAGGTAATACTAGAGAAAGAAGAAATGATACTAATCTACCATATGTTAAAGCTGAATTCTGTGGTAGAACCTTCTTAAGAAGTAATTATGATACCAATATGGTATTTGACGATATTTCTGATGTGTTTACGGGAATAGGTAAAACTTACACAATGACTGTAGGTGGTGCTAATACAGAAACTGGTGTTGCTATTGGAAATGGTGTTTTATTCATCAATGGTGTATTCCAAACTCCTCTTACTTTGAATAATGCTGGTAATAATTACGAATTTGATACTGATTCAGTAGCAGGTATTTCTAGTGTAGTATTCACTGGAATTACATCTGAAAATGGTACTCCAATGCAATCCGAGTATGATATTAATCAGAATCAACTACCACGAGGTGGACTGATTGTTTCTATGGGATCAACTCCTGGTACTGGATACGCTCCTTTAGTTGGTGCTAAAGTTAAACCAGAACAAAAAGATAATAGTAATTTATTTGCTGCATCTTCTATTACTAAAGTTGTTGGAATTGGAACTTCTTCTAAGTATAAACTTGGCATAGAAACTGCTGCTTATGATAATACTACTGGAATAATTACAGTTACAACTAATACTGTTAATGGATATGCTTTAGGTTATCCAAATACAGTTAAGTTAAAGAATTTAGAATTTACATGTCCAACTAAGGTTGTTGGTACTCCTGTTACAGGTGGAACTGTATATGACCCATCTACTGGCGAATTAACTTTACAAGTTAATAATCATGGTTTAAGTAATGGAGATGCTATTAAACTTAAGAAAGAATCTTTAACCTTTACCTGTAATGCTGGTGCAGGTGCTCATACTTATGCTGGAGGAACAGCAATTAATGCAGTTACTATTGCATCTACTCAAAAGAATGTAACTAATGCTTCATATAATCCATCAACTGGAGATTTGACCCTAACAATTGGAACCCATACATTTACAACTAGTGATACTTGTACAATTACTACAGAAGCAATTAAGTTTACTTGTACTTTAGATAATAATACTGCAATAAAATCATATCCTAGAACTACTGATCCTGCTTATAATACTGCATTAGCAATCACTGCTGTAGGAGGTACAACGGTTACAGTTAATGTTGGTGCTGTAACAGCAGCAAGTCAGAATAAGACGTATCCTAGAACCACTGACCCTGCTTATGACAAGTATATGTACATAAACACGGTAACTCCAAACACATTTAAAGTAAATGTTTTATTTGGAGTAACACCTACAAATACAGATGCACACACCTTTGTTGGAGCAACTCCTGATTGTGTTCAAACTCTTAACTATGTTGGTCTTACAACTTCAATATTTGCAGATCATGAAAGAGCATTACCAATAGTTGGTATTATATCTGATAGAACATTTGAGGTTCAGGTAGGATTAACATCAATACCACACTTCTATAAGACTGGTGGTGATGTATATGAATTCTATAATGATCTAACTCCTGGTTCTGGATATAGAGAGCCTGTTGCAATTGGTGTTACTGATATTGAATATGTTCATACTTTTGTTTCTTCTGATGCTAATTCAATTAACGCCACTAATCCTAATGGTACTCATACACCATCAACAGTAGATTATATTTCTTCCACTGGAGAATTGATATTAACTATTGGAAATAATCATGGATTGCAACAAGCATCAGAGAATGATATTAATAGTGCTGCATATGATCCAACAACTGGTATATTAACTATTACTGCTGGAGTATTAACTAATGGTCACGGATTCTCTAATGGAGATCTTATTAAGTTCAAGGATTATGCAATAACATTTACTTGTGCTATGGATGGTGGAGCATCAGATCATTCATATCCAAGACCTTCTGATCCTGTAAGTGGAAAGTGGTTAGCAATATCAAACGTAACTCAGTTTACATTTGAGGTTAATGTAGGAACATCACCTGGTGTTTCTTATACACCATCATATGCTAAGTATGATCCAGTAACAGGATTAATGGAAATAACTATTGGATCTCATACTTTAAGACCTGGAACTAATATTAAATTAGCTCAGGAATCTATTAAGTTTACTTGTGATGTTGATGATAACCAATCAGCAAAGGGATATCCAAGAGCAACAGATCCTCTTTATGATAAACCAATTAAAATTGAAACTGTAACGGATACAACAATAACAATCCAAGTTCTTTCTACTATACCATCAACAAATACAACTAAACATACTTTCCATTCTGCTACTGCAGGTGCAGTAACAACTGGTGGAAATTATACCCATTCATATGGTTCTGCTTTATCAGGTTCATTATTGAGAGCAACAACTACAATTCAACTTAATACCGAATCTCTTAAATTTACATGTTCCAGAGATAATCATGATAGCATTCATTCATATCCTCGTGCAACTGATCCTGCTGGTGGTGTATCATTAGGAATAGATGGTACAACAAATAATACTATTACAGTTAATGTTGGTACTGGAGGTGGAGGTGGAACTGGTGCAGTAATTAGTGCTAAAGTTGCTTCTAATACTCATAAATTTGTAAGTGCAGTAGCAGGTGCAGCACAAACTGGTGGAAATTATATTCATACATTTGCTGCTGGTACAGAAAATACTAATTGTGTTTCTATTGATTCTTGGTCTGGTACTAAGTTAACACCAACTGGGGCAACTTATAATGCTCTTACTGGTAATCTAGTGTTAACTGTTGGTGCAGGTCATGGAATATTTGCAGGTAGCAATACAGTTGGAATTGCTACAAATTCATTAACATTTACTTGTGATAGAGATAATCACGCAACTGAGCACACATATCCAAGATATACTGATCCTATTCATAACGATGCAAATGTAGCAGTTGCTGCAACAACTGATACCACATTTACTATTAATGTTGGAAAATCACCCATTACAACCCGTAATATCACTAATGCTGAATATGATCCAGCAACAGGTGAATTTATTGTAACAAGTGCTGGACATGGATTTGTAGGTTGTACAACAATTACTCCAACAAATGCATCTTATGTTAAGAATACTGGTAATCTAACACTTACAAAGAATTCTCATGGGTTTGCCGTTGGTGATAAGATATTAATTGAAGATAATAGTTTAGTATTTACTTGCGTTAAGGATAATAATCAAACAGAGCATTCTTATCCAAGACCATCTGATTATGCAAGTGGAAGATGGGTTTCAATTTATAGTACTACTGTAAATACATTTAAAGTTAATGTAAACCCAAATCCATCTAAGGATCAGTTTACTCACTCATTTGTTAGTGCTGTAAATGGTGGAATTTATAAGTCAAATCAAACTGTTGGATTTGCTACTAATTCAATAATAATGACATGTGAGCATGATTTACACCAAACATTGCATAGTTATCCACGTACAACCGATCCTGCTCATAGCATAGAATTACCAGTTGGTAAAGTAACTGTAGATACCTTTAGAGTCTTAGTAGGAAAATCACCTGCAGGTACTGGTGGTGCATTAGACTTTACTATTAATGATTATGGTGCAAGATATGTTAATCCAGAAATTTCAACACCAGAACCAATTTATGAAAATATGCCTATTGTTGGTATTTCTAGGTTAGGTGTAGGAAAAACAGAAGATACTGGAAGTAATTTACTTTTAAATCTTAGAGTAGGTGCAGCAAGAACTTCTGTTGGTGTGGCAAGAAGTATGTTTGAAATATCTGATTTTGCAGTTGCTAGATCTGGACATTCATTTGCAATTGGTGATAAGTTCAAACCAATGGGACTAGTAACAGATAAGAGATTAAGAAAACCATTACAGGAATTTGAACTTGAAGTTGTCACTACATTTAATGATTATTTCTCTTCTTGGCAATTCGGTGAGTTAGACTTTATTGATAGTGTTTCTTCATTACAAACTGGATATAGAAAGAGATTCCCATTATTCCGTAATGGTCAATTATTAAGTTTTGAAGTTGATGAGAACTCAATATTGGGTGAAGAGATAGATTTAAATGCAGTTCTATTAATATTTGTTAATGGAGTTATGCAAACCCCTAATATTGCATACCAATTTGAAGGTGGTACAACATTCACATTCACAGAAGCACCATCAATAGATGATAAAGTTGATATCTTCTTCTATAAAGGACAAGATGGTGTTGATGTTCAAATAGTTAATGTAAATGAAACTATTAAGATTGGTGATGATATTCGTATTCATAAGAATCCTGCATTTACAGAAACTATTGATCAGGAAAGTGATAGAATTATTAAAGATATTCTTGGATCTGATCTTGTTGAAACAACGATGTATAGGGGTAGAGGTATTAATGAAAATACACCTAAACCAGTTGATTGGACTAAACAAAAAGAAGATAAGATTATTAAAGGTGAATTGATATCTAAAGCAAGAGAAGTTATTGAACCACAAATATATCCAACATCAAAAGTTATTGGTGATGTAACCACTGATTCTGGTACTGGTGTTACTGGTGGAATATTTGTTGATGATGCAGAATCATTCTTCTATGAAGATAATGTGAATCCTGCCTTGGGTGTTGATGATAGGTATAATGTTAATATTACTGCTGTTGATGCTTTATTGATGGGACCAGAAGGTGGTGAGCAAGCAGAAATAACTGCAAATGTTACTTCTGGTGGTTATATTGGATCATTAACCATTGTTAATGGTGGTAGTGGTTATGAGATGACTAATGATTCTGCAGTTCTTGCTGCAAGCACGTATGGAGGAAATAATGGAATTGGATATGGACAAAATGATTCTCCATTACCTACTACCAATATAGTAGGATCGGGATCAGGTCTTAAATTTAAATGTACCTCAGTAGGTAACAGTGGAACAGGACTTGCATTTGAAATTGTTGAAACAGGTTCAGGATATGCTGTTGGTGATAGAGTTTATGTTGTTCATGAAAATCCTAATGCAATTTTTAGTTATGGATATACAAGTGGTCAGAATGATGCAGCAAGAACTCCTGGAACATATAATGTAGATATTACCACTGCTATGACTAGTGGAAATGGTAATTCTGCAAGAGCGTTAGTTGTAGTTGCTGTTGGTGGTAATACAGATGTTACATTCCCTAAAACTACTGAGGATTGGACTGGTAGAGGAAGGGATTTTGCTGAAAATGAAACTATTACAATTCCTAATTCATCAATAGGTGGTGGTGCAGATATCGTCATTGAAGTACAAGATCTCATTGATGATGGTTGGCAGTCTGTTCAAGAAATTACTTCTGTAGGTAGAAGTGGTTCTATTAATTTATTAATTGCTGCTCCAATTGGAGTCGGTATTGGAACAACAGTTAGAAATGAATATGCACAAGTTGGAGTTTCTACATTCGCAGAAGCAACTGGTACAATTACTAATGGTTCTATTACTTCTACTGTAATAACAAATATAGGTTTAGGATATTCACAAGCAAATCCACCAAGAGTTATTGTAGAAAAACCTCAGTACAAAACTGAAAAAATGACTTCCTTTGATAATGTTGAAGGATATACTGGAATTATTACTGGTATAACAACTACAACAGGATCTGGGGGTGCTGGATCATTAGCATTTAAGTTCTTCTATACATCATTTAAATCTAATGCAAATAAGTTACAAGTTGGATATCCTATTTTAGTTAAAGATACTTCAATAGATTTGGGATCTGGAGTTACTTCAGTTGATGGTCACGATAATAGTATAGTTGCAATTGGATCAACTTTCTTGGATAATATCTATAAAGTACATTCAATGTCTCAACTTAGTGATTTTAGAGCAGAAATTACTTGTGATATTTTAAGTACAACTAATGCTGTTGGTGTTGCTTCTACTGGATATTATGATGCTACCGATATTGGTTTGACTAAATCTCTAGGTAAGATAAGTTGGGGTAGAATATATAATGGGGAAAGATCAACTTCTCCAATTTCTATTGGGGTTACTGGTTTAACAGTTGATGCAGGATTATCAACTTTCCCAACAATCCAAAGAAAGTATTATAGTGGTTTGAACGCTGAGTTTGGACTAAGAAATACTGGTGCTATTAGAATAGTTACAGGACTATAAAATTATGTCTATAAATAAAGAAAAAAAGTTTAATTTATAATCATGCCAGCAATTGTTACTGATCAGTTTAGAATTCTGAACGCAAATAATTTTGTAGAATCAGTAGAGTCTGATAAAAATTCATATTATGTCTTTATTGGATTACCAAATCCAACAGGAACTCCTTCACCAAGTGTTCAAGTTGGTTATGGAAGGTCTGAAGGTTGGAATACAACAGGTAATACACCTAAACCTATAGATAGTTTCTCGGATATCGCTCATACTGGCGATACTATGATGTATGGTAAGAGAATTGCATCTGCCAATATAAGAAGAATTATTAGAAGGATAGATTGGACTGCTGGTAATAGATATGAAATGTATCGGGATGATTATTCAACAAAATCTGATAAACAAAGTCCAATTAATGATTCTAGTAGATTATATGGTGCAAATTATTATGTAATGAACTCAGAATTCAAAGTATATCTTTGTATTTCAAATGGTTCAACAGGTGCTAATCCAAAAGGTAATATTTCTCAAGATGAACCAACATTTACAGATTTAGAACCATCAAGAGCTGGTAATAGTGGAGATGGTTATGTTTGGAAATATTTGTATACTGTTTCACCTGCAGATATTCTGAAGTTTGATTCGACAGAATATATTACTGTTCCTAATAATTGGACAGAAAGTACAGATGCTCAAATTAAAGCTATAAGAGAAAATGGTGATTCTACTATAAACAATAATCAAATTAAGCATGTATATATTGAAAGTGGTGGTGGTAAGTATGCAGAAGGATTAGGACAAGAAGTTGATATATTAGGAGATGGTACTGGAGGAAAAGCTAGAGTTGATGTTGTAAATAAAGTTGTTACTAATGTTACTGTTAGTTCTGGTGGACAAGGATATAGTTATGGATTAGTTGATTTGGGTGCATTACAAGATGCCGCACATCCTTCAAATCAAAGAGCAAACCTTATTCCTGTTATTCCACCATCTTTAGGTCATGGTTATGATCTTTATAAAGAATTGGGAACTGATAGAGTTTTAATTTATGCTAGATTTGATGACTCTACAAAAGATTTTCCTTCCGATACAAAATTTGCACAAGTTGGAATAGTTAAAAATCCAACTCAAGTTGGAACATCTATTACATATACTGACCCAACTTTTTCATCTTTAAATGCATTTATCTTCGATACTGTTTCTGGAGATAAACCAATAGTTGGTGAGAGAATAACTCAAATATTAACATCAGGTAGAATTGCTCAAGGTTATGTTGCATCTTATGATGAAGATACAAAGGTTATGAAATATTTTAGAGATCGCTCTTTAAATTATTCTACCAATAATGATCATACTGATTATACGGGTATTTCAACCACTGGTGCAATTTATTCCTTTGAAGCATCATCAAATGCAATAAAAGGTGATAGTTCTAATTTCTCTGCAAGTATTAATACTACTTTTAGTGGAATAACAACTAACCCAACTGGAACTAAATTAATTGATTTGGGTACTACGTTCTCAAATGGGTTATCCAATAATGAGATAAATAAAGGATCGGGGGAAATTATCTACTTAGATAATAGACCTTTAATTGCTCGAAATGAGCGACAAAAAGAAGACGTTAAAATCATCCTGGAATTCTAAAGAAAAATGCCACAGAAGACCAATTTAAATATAAGCCCTTATTACGATGATTTTGATAAGGCAGATAATTTTTATAAAGTATTGTTTAAACCTGGATATCCAGTTCAAGCTAGGGAATTAACTAGTCTTCAATCGATATTACAGAATCAAATAGAATCGTTTGGAAGTCATATTTTTAAAGAAGGATCTATGGTTATTCCTGGTGGAATAACATATGATAGTACTTATTTTGCAGTAAAGGTAAATCCAGATCATTTAGGGATTGATATTACAGTATATCTTGATGCTTTAATTAATAATAATAATGGAAAAGGAACTAGAATTAAAGGACAAAATTCTCAAATAGTTGGATCTATTAAGAATTATATTTTACCTCCAAATGAAGGTGTTGATGATATTACAATTTTTGTTAAATATTTGGAATCTGGAAGTGATTCGGAAAGTTCTCATTTTCCAAATGAAGAGATTTTAGTACTTGAAGAAAATATTACTTATGGTAATACTGCATTAAATTCTGGAGAAACAATATTAACAGTAATGTCTGAGGATGCTACTGCTATTGGATCGGCATTTGGTGTTGATACTGGAGTTTATTTCATAAGAGGTACTTTTGTAGATGTTGAAAAGTCTTCTATAGTTTTAGAACCTTATTCAAATAAACCATCATATAGGGTAGGATTTGAAATATCAGAAACTGTAATTAATGCAAATGATGATCCTAGTTTAAATGATAATGCTAAAGGATTTACAAATTATGCAGCACCAGGTGCAGATAGATTTAAAATATCTGTTAAATTAGCAAAAAAAGCACTTTTAGATTATGAAGACACCAACTTCGTAGAATTAATGCGAGTTAAGGATGGTGAAATTAAAAAGTTACAGTCAGAATCTGTATATTCACATATAGAAAAATGGATTGCTGGTAGAACATATGATGAATCTGGTAACTATGCAATACAACCATTCAGAGTTAATCTTCAAAATTCTTTAAATGATGAGATTAGTTCCAACGGTTTATTTGTTGAAGGGCAAAAAACCGATGATGGTGCTGATCCATCTGACGATTTAATGTGTGTTAAATTATCATCAGGAAGAGCATATGTTAGAGGATGGGATGTTGATGTTTATAATAAAGTTATAGATGTAGAAAAACCAAGAGATACTAAAACCATTAAATCTGCATCTGTTCCCTTTAGAATGGGTAGTTTATTAAAGGTTAATAACGCTGAAGGTACTCCTTGGGTTAATGTTGGGGGAAATACTGCTAATATTGTTGGTCTTTATAATCGTAGAAAGGGAACTGGTAATGTTGATCCATCAACCGCAGGTCCAACTGGTAGTTCAGCTTTAAAGATTGGTGAAGCTCGTGTTTACTCTTTTAGTGTAACTGATGCATCATATAGTGGAGATTCAACAGAATGGGATCTTCATTTATACGATGTTCAAACATATACATTATTGCAAGTTTCTAATCCTGGAACAATTGCAACTACAATTCCACTTTCTAGTCGTGTTAGAGGACTTAGTAGTGGTGCAATAGGATATGTTGCAAATCATACAGGAAATCCTAATGAAATTAATTTATCACAAACAACTGGATCTTTTATTCAAGGTGAGCGTTTAATTGTTAATGAGAAAACAGTCGAATCAAATTTCTCTGTAATAAAAGTTTTTACATATACTGTTGATGATATTAAATCTGTTTATCAGGATGCAAATACATTAAATTCTTCTTTGGTAAGTAAATTTAGTGCTGATGCAGTTTTATATGATAGAGTATTGCCTAATTTCTCTGCTTTTGATACTTTAACAGTTACTGGTGCTTCTAATGGAAACAGTGCAATTGCAACCTCACCCAATAGAAGATTTATTGGAAAGGTAGGTATTAAAACTGATTCTATAGTTGGATATGGAACAGATGTAGGAGATAAAACTTATAATAGAATTGTTTCTATATCTTCAGATGGTGAAACCTTATCATTATCACCAGTTGTAACCATATCTGGTGTTAATAATGGTAGAATATGTGCAGGTGTCACTACATCTAATATATTCAGGATTAAGTCTCCTAAAATTATTAATTACAATAATTCTGGATTATATACTAGACTTCCAAAGAAAAATGTTTCTGCTGTTGATCTTTCAAATTCAAACATTACTATTAGTCGTCAAGTAACTGGAAAAACACCATCTAATAATACATTATCATTTAGTACTTCTGAAGCACTTGATGTTTCTTCTGGAATTACTAGTGCTTTCTTTGAACCATTTGATTCTGAAAAGTATTCAATTCATTATAATAATGGAACTACTGAAACTTTAACATCAGATCAAGTATCAATAACAAATAATGGTAATGATATTCAGTTTAGTGGTTTATCAGCAAACCTTGCTTGTACTGTAAATGTAACTCTAAAGAAAGTAGGTTTAATAAGTAGATCTAAAGATTATTCTAGAAGTGTTCAATTTGAAGTAACAAAAACTGTAGGTGTATCTACTAACAGTGGTATGAGTGATAGTAAGTATTATGGTTTGAGAGTGGAAGATCAAGAAATATCTTTAAATGTTCCTGATGTAGTAAAGATCCATGCAATATATGAATCAAAAGATAATAATAAAGCTTCTCTAGATAAATTGACATTTGTTTCTGGTCTTGCATTAGATACTAATACTATTGTTGGTGAAAAAATAGTAGGTCAAGATAGTAGAGCAATAGGGCAGATTGTTAATAGAGTATCTGCAACAGAAATTGAATTTGTATATCTTAATGATAACATTTTCATTAAGGGAGAAACTGTTAATTTTAAAGAATCTAATATTGAGACAAATTTACAAGGTATAACAAATGGTAACTATGTTGATAGAACATCTAATTATACTCTAGATAAAGGTCATAGAAAGCAATATGCAGATTATTCTAGAATTGTTAGAAGGAAAACTTCTGCAATACCTGCAAATAGATTATTAGTTATTTTTGATAAGTATCAAACTCAAGATGTTGCTAATGGTGATCTTTTTACTGCAAATTCTTACACTAAAGATAGATATACTCATGATGTTCCTTCTATAGCAAATGATAGAGGAACTGATATACTTGATTTTAGACCAAGAGTTAATGCATTTGATCCTTCTTCAAATAAATCACCATTTGATTTTTCTGCTAGATCTTTTGAATCAACAACCAAGTATGTTGTTGCACCAAATGAGAGTTCTATTCTTGGATATACCTATTATCTACCAAGAATTGATAAGTTAGTTATTAATAAATTTGAAGAAGTAAAATTAATTAAGGGTGTTTCTGCAGATAAACCTGCACCTCCTACGGAAATAGGAGCTTCTATGGAAGTTGCACAAATAACATTACCTCCATATTTGTATGATCCTATAACTGGACCAAAAATAAAGTTATACGATAATAGAAGATTTACCATGAGAGATATTGGTAAACTTGAAAAGAGAATTAATAATCTTGAGATTATGACTTCTCTTAGTGCTTTAGAATTAGATACTAAATCAATACAAGTTACTGATGCTGATGGGTTAAATCGATTCAAAACTGGATTTGTAGTAAATGATTTTAAAGATAGAGCATTTGTAGATTATAGAAATGGATCAATATGTGATGTTGATATTGTTAATAAAGAATTGATTAGTGCAGTTGATTTCTGGTCATTGAAGGCAGATTTAGCATTTGATCCTTCAATTGATGAAAATACAGCAGATAGAACTGCAAATCTTAAATTACTTGATGATAATTGCCAAAAAACTGGTGATTTAATTACATTAAAATATACTGAAGTTGCTAGTGAACTTAAAAATCTTCAAGCAACTCAAGTTGAAAATATTAACCCATTTAATGTTATTGTTTTTGCTGGTAGTGTTCAATTAGATCCACCATCAGATAATTGGGTTAGAACAATTTATATTGATGATCATAGAACAGAATCTACTGGTAATACATGGGCAGAGCAGCAAAATATTGTTAGTGATACTACAACAATTGATACTGATGTAGATGTAACTGTTACTGAAGTTGAAGCTGATCAAAATACATTTGATGGCAATCATACTGATACTACAACTACTACAACTACTACCACAACAAATACAAAAGAAGTTAGTTTTACAAATACTTTAACAGGTAATAACCAAGAATTTGATTATGTTGAGAGTGTTAAGGTTACTGGAACTGCAGATCCATTTATGCGTTCTAGAAATGTTGCATATAATGCAAATGGATTAAAACCACTCACTAAACATTATACTTATTTGGATAGTGGAATACCTGATATTTTCCCTAAAGTTACTGAAATTGATATGGTTTCTGGTACATTTTCAGTATATGAAACTGCTACCGTTATTATGAATGGAAAAGAAATTGCTAAGGTAAGAGTACAAGCACCAAATCACAAGTATGGTGATGGAAGTGTAATTGCAGTTCCTATGGGGAGTGTAGTTTCGACTGTTGGAGCAATTCATGATACAGGATTAGGAGATTCTGGCACTGCCATTACAGATGATCTTGCTATAGGATTACCTGCACCAGAATATGTACCAGCACAAAATGTTGAACCATATACTGTAGATATTTTTGATAGAAGTAGACCTGCTCCATCCAGTACATATTCATCAACTTCAAAATTATTTAATATTGATACTAATGCATTAGCTAATGATGAAAGATTTTATGGATATATTAGACGAGGTGCAACAATTGTTGGAGACTCTAGTGGTGCAACTGCAACTGTAACAAATGCAAATATCTATTCGGATAATTGGGGTGATATTTTAGGCACTTTCTTCTTTAGAGATGCGAATCAATCACCACAACCTTCAGTTTTATTCAGAACAGGGACAAAGGCACTTAAGGTAACTGCAGCACCTGTAGGTACAGTTACTCTACCAGGAAGCACTGCGTTAGCGAGTGATGCTACTGCTACTTATCATGCTACAGGAACAATTATAACTCAGGATACTAAAACTGTTGGTGTAAGAAATCCACCCAAACCACCTCAAAAACCAAATGAGACAACAGTTCAGGTTAATGTAAATGTAGATTCAGAGACTGATCGAGTAGAAGCACCTTATAGAGATCCTTTAGCACAATCCTTTAGGGTTGATGAAACTGGTATGTTCTTAACATCGGTTGATGTTTATTTTGCAAGCAAAGATCCAAATGCTAAAGTATTTGTTGAAATTAGAGATGTTGAATTAGGAACACCAACTAATTTCCTTGTTCAAGATTATGCACAGGTTGCATTAAATCCTAATGATATTCAAATTTCTAATGATGCTTCCATAGCAACTAATATTAGATTCCCATCACCAGTTTATCTAGAAGCAGGTAAAGAGTATGCTCTTGTATTCTTATCTCCTTCATCTGATCTATATGAGATGTGGGTTTCTACAATGGGTCAGAAAACTGTTAGAACACAGAATTTACCTGATGTTGAAAGTGTTGTACATACTAAGCAATATATTGGTGGTAGTTTATTTAAATCTCAAAACGGAACTATTTGGACACCAAGTCAATATCAGGATTTAACATTCCAACTTTATAAAGCATCATTTACAACTTCTGGTACTGTAACATTCTATAATAGTCCAGTTGATGCTGGTAATTTAAATACACAAACATTGGTAGATAATCCAATTAAAACTTTACCTAGAAAATTAAAAGTTAATGTTAGTAGTCTTCTTGCATCTGAAGCTCCTGTTGGTAGAAAAATAAGTAGTGGCGATCCTGCAGATTTGGAAGATGGTAGTATTACTGGTGTAGTAGAGAGAATTGCTGCTCCTATTAATACTTCTACGCAACCCGAATTAGTTTCTTCTGGTTCTGGATACTTGTTTACTAACCAATCCTCAGACACTGATCCTGTTGCCAACACTATACCTATTAAATCATTAACTAGTGATGGTTCTGGTGCAACTGCTTCTATTACTATTGATGGTACTACTGGAGCAGTTAAATTAATTGAGAATATAACTGCTGGTAGTAGATATAGTGTAGGTGATGTTGTTACTATCGATAATAGTAGTTCTTTGGTTTCAAGAGGTGCTGGTGCTAAATTTGCAATTAAAGAAATTAATAGTACATTAGATACAATATACTTAACCGATGTTCAAGGTGAAGTATTTAAATCTGGTGCTAATATTATTCATTATGGTGCACTTAACGATACTAGAACCACTACAACAGGACCAGCAACTATAAATGGTGATTCTGAAGTTGTTAGTGATTTAAATACTGGTAATGTTATAGAAGTTTTACAATACAATCATGGACATCATGGTGCTAATAATGTTGTTAGATTAAAAGGAATAGAACCAGACAGTTTAGCAACACAAACAACAGGTGAATTAAAGATTGATGATACACTTGTATCAGTTGCAAGTACTGCATCATTTGTTAATTTTGCTGGAATTACGACCAATTTTGGTGAAGCTTTAATTGGTAATGAGATTGTTTCTTATGTTGTTGGTGTAGGGCAACTTACTATTGATGGTAGGGGATTAGAAAATAGTCCATCATCTAATCATAGTGAAGGATCAACTATTCAACCATATCAAATAAATGGATTCCCATTAGTTGGTATTAATAGTACAATAAATGTTCCATCAAACACAACTCTTAGAAATGCATCAAATATTGATAATTATTATCTAGAAATTGATAGGGGATCTGGACCAAGATCAACTAATGTTGCAGACAATAAGACTCTATTATGCTTTACTAGTGAAAAGGCAGTTGGTGGTAAGAATGTTGGTATTTCACAAAATCATCAATTTAGTACATTATCTGCACAAATTAATACTATTACACCAGGTAAAGGAACTCGTATTGCAACTTCAGTAAGAACTGTTAGTGGAACAAGTGCTGGTGGAAATGAAGTATCATTTATTGATCAAGGATTTGAACCAACTATATTAAATGAAACTACTTTCTTCCCAACACCTAGATTAGTTGCTTCTAAAGATAATGAAGCACAAAGATTATCAACTTTACCTAAGAATAAATCATTAGCATTAAAGGTTGATTTTGAATCAAATGATAAAAATTTATCACCTGTTTTGGATTCTAAATATGCAACATTTGTATTAGGTAGAAATAAAATTAACAATCCAGTTAGTGATTATATTACAGATACTAGAACTAATTCTATATCTGATGATCCACACGGTTCTGTATTTGTAGCTAAGAAGATTACTTTAAAGCAACCAGCAACTTCATTAAAGGTTTTTGTTGCTGCTAATGTTCAACCAGAAGCAGATTTTAGAGTTTTCTATAAATTATTTTCATCAGATTCGAGTGAAGTATCTCAAACATATAGAGCATTTCCTGGATATAAAAATCTAATAGACACTGATGGTGATGGTTTTGGTGATGATATTATTGATCTTGGTTTAAATGATGGTAGAGCAGATGCTCAAGTGAAGAAAAATGGACAGAATGATTTTTCAGAATACCAATTCTCAATAAATGATTTAGAACAATTTGATGGATTCATCATTAAAATTGTAATGTCATCTACAAATGAGTGTGTTCCTGTTAGACTTAAAGATTTTAGAGCAATTGCATTAGCATGATACCAGTTGAAGGACATAAAAACCTGTTTCGTGATCCAGAAACAGGTGCGATTTTAGATAATGATACTAATGCATATTCTCAATATATCAATAAGAAAAATAGAAATGCTGATCAGAAAGCAGAATTGGATGAAATGAAAAAAGATATAGACGAAATCAAATCTTTATTACAACAGTTAGTTAATCATAAAGCATAAATAATAGATAGATTCTTGAATTGCTTACATAAATGGCAGAGATTA
>TARA_B100000686_G_scaffold155709_1_pt1 | contig 16639 bp, 9 predicted proteins | sample TARA_B100000686 | Tara Oceans TARA_B100000686 (sample SAMEA2622733) | marine metagenome | biome: marine biome (ENVO:00000447); feature: marine epipelagic mixed layer (ENVO:xxxxxxxxx); material: "saline water (ENVO:00002010), including plankton (ENVO:xxxxxxxx)" | depth 150 m
TGCGAGGTAAACGTTCCGCTCTCGAAGATTCCAATTTATGTAAAATCACGCAACAAGGACGAGGAGTTTTACGTGATGAAGGATGGAAAGCCCGAGAGGTTAGGTCCAAAGCAGCAGGCAAAGTTCATTCGTAAAAACTTCACGCTAGACTGAGATCATAGTTAAATCATTGCTGTTGACGTAATTTTCATGGGAATAAGAGCTCGATTTCCTGGAATGTGTCGAAAATGTGGAAAAATAATTGCTAAAGGCGAAGACATGATTAAAGAAGATCCAGACGGTATTTGGATTCATCAAGATTGTCAAGATGCATTTGTCTTAAAACCAAAACAGCCTGAAAGATCAGGTAAGACCGAGGAAGAGAAAAAAGCAGGCAGAGAAAGAAGAATTAAAAATTATAAAGAAACAGAAGAAAAGAGACAAAAACAAAAACAGCCTGATGATGACTTTTTTGGATATGCAACTGTTCATAATTATCATGGAAAACACAACTGGACGTTTGATGATTATGAGCCAGTTGGTCTCTCAGATTTACTAAATGATTACCAAAAAAATTCTAACAAATACAGATTCAAACTCTTCCGAGTTCCAAGAGAACATCAACTTTTAACAGATATAGGAAAACCTGCTTTGAAAAACCACACATGTAATAAATTGGTAAGTGAAAGTGATTCTCGAGATTGGAAACCGATAGTATTTGGAATTTTAGGTAAAACAATAGATAATGAACCTGTAATGAAGGCATTTGGAAAAATTAACCGATTAAACAATGACGATGGAAGTGGGGGAGAATTCAAAAATAATCCTAGCAGTTATTTTTATGAAGAGATTTGTTACTATCAAAAAAAGCAGGTGCAGAAAGGTAACAGAACTCGTCACAATGCACCATTTTCAATGAAAATTCATAATGATGATGCAGATGTTATTGCATCAAAGGCAATTTCATACTTTGACAAGGAAGTTAGTCCTGCTCAATTCTTAGGGTTATTTTCAAATTTTGTAAAACGGTATTACCCTGAACAGTCTGAAGATTTTTCTAACGCAATTATTGAATTTAAATCAGAAAAAGAAAAAATCATAGACAAATTCAAAAACGTCGGAAAAACTTCAGAAGAGCTTGGCTTTGAAGAAGATATACAAAAAGAAACTGAGGAACGTCTGCTTAAACTAGAAGAAACAACTAGAAAAATAGAAGAAAAAGTAGAAGATCTATTCGTTGACCAAGCAATACTTCCACTTCCATCTGATCTGGATTCTCGCATAGAAGAATGCACTAAGGTTCTGTCGATAGATGAAAAATACATCCGAGAAATACTTCACCACTTGGTTAGTGGCACACATGTTCTCATAGGTGGTGCAATCGGTACTGGAAAAAGTCATTTCGTCAGAGATTTTTTGGGAAAGTTCTGGGGAACAGATGATAATCCTAATGGATACAAAGTAGAAAGTTTCACTGCCACAGACGAATGGAGTACAGTGGATGTGATAGGAGGGATTATGCCAGATATTAAATCAGAAGATCTGAGTTACAAGTTTCAGGATGGCTGCCTTACAGAAACAATAGTAGATTGTATGGAAACTATGAAGAACCCCACGGATGGTTATATTGGAAAATGGCTTGCAATAGACGAATTTAACCGTGCAGATATTGAAAAGGCGTTTGGTCAGATGTTTACTGGCATAGAAGAAAAAATAATCAAAATTCCAGGAAGACCGGATGGAAATAAAGTGAAAATTCCAAGGCAATTCCGAATAATTGGAATGCTAAACACTTCTGACAAGCACCATCTATATCACATTCATGATGCGCTGAAAAGGAGATTTGCATATGTCGAGATTGAAGCACCAACAAGAAAAGATAGGACAAAAGAACTTCGTACAACATTAGCCAACGCAATCGGTGATATTGATACTGATGATATAGAACTGCCAGATGAAATAGAGGATAATCTCGAAGAGCAAATGAATATTGCATACGAAATGCTTGCCACAATACGTACGGCAAAAGGATTGGGCAGTGCAATACTCAAAGTAATCTTACGGGAATTGATATATGGATTTGCAAGTAAAACTACATACACATCTGCAAACAAGCAATCACCTAACAACGATCTTGATACAATTCTCGATTGGTCGTTAACTGCAAATCTTCTACCACAATTTCAAGGAGTAAACAAGAAAACACTACAGGTGTTTGAAAGAATTTTCATACCCGAAACAGGCAGTCCACTAGAATTATTTGAAGAGGCAAAACAGAATCCAACTGAAAGAGAACAATTTTCTGAAGGATGGAATATGTTTGTAAAGTGTCTAAATAACTCAGACGAAATGTCTGGAGAAGAAGTTGACTTTAACATGCAACGAGACAAATCCATCGTTGAAAATTTTCAAGATGAATGGGAAACTAGGAAAAATGACTTTCAGTTTAGTTTAGAGAACTCAAACTTTGCAAAAAAACTTCGTCAATTAATAGAAAGTGAGGAATATTGAGAATTGTCAAGCTTTGGTTTGCTTATTGATAAATTTCGAAGCATAAAAGAAAATGATACATTCACAGACTCTATTGTTTCTAAACGAATTAAAATAAAGATAGAAGAAAAATATGGTGGACTAACCGATAAGATAATGCGAGAGACGGAACTGTCTCTTCCAAAGAGAATTCAGGAACTACGCGATCTTAAAATTTCTGGCTACTCAAAAATAGAAAAAAAAATTAAAAATAATGCTGGACTAAACGAGCTAGAAAATCGCGCTAAAGAACTACGCGAGAATCAATTCAAATATTTCTCGGATGAGGAATTGGACTTTCTTGACATACCAGCAAAAGAATTGAAAATAAAACTCAACGACGAAACTAGACTCTTTTTTTCTGCGGTCAACAAACAAAACGATCTTACAAAAGAAATCTACAATGAATGGGTAAATCTGGACCCAGACCGTTTTGAAAAATGGGAAATAATAAAACCGGATGATACAAAAGATAGCCCATATTATGACTGGTATCAGTTTTGTAGGTATTGCCTGATTGACTATGAACGAGTTGAATACATGCAAGAACGAATATGGCGGATTTATGATATGTATGAGGAGTATTACCGCTTTGACAAACCAGTATATTTCAAATTTGATTCATTATCACAGGACAGTACAAGCAAGGGATTCAATTTTCCGATAGACTTTGCAAGGATTCGTTTTCTCGAAGAGAAAGCAAAAGAGCTCCTTGTTATACACAAACAAATTCTTGGTAATGTAAGTTTTATTCAAAAAAAACAAAGTACAGATTCCATAAAACCCCGTGGAAACATAGACTGGAAAAAAACAATTCAGCTACAAATTAATGGCCACAACTCAATCCTTGTTTCACGACAAACTCAGAAGAATTTTGTAACACCTGAAAATATACTCTTCATCATATCTGCATTTTGGATAATTAACAAGGCAGAAGAGTATTTGAGAAATGAAAAACTATTCACGCAGGAAATAGAGATGCTATCTGCTGTTAGACAGAAGATGAAAAAAATAATAAATGATTTTCCTTTTCCACAGGTTCCACTTTCAGTAAAAAAAGATAAACTTGACAAAGAATATGATAAAAAAATTTTAAAACTTGTAACCCAAGCTTCGCAAAGGATGACTACGGGAAAAATACAAAACCCTGGATACAAAAAACTTCTAAAATGGATAGGAGAAGTGAGAAATAATACAGGATTGAAAACACTTCAAGGTATAGTCCAAGATGATTCGCTTATTCTCTTATCATTGCGTGACATAGACACAATGTATGAGCTGTGGGTGATGTTTGAACTAATACACCAAATTTTTATCAAAAAAGAACCCAAGTTTGATATTGATCTGGCTACTGGTGAGATTAAACAAATTAATTTCAACTGGAACGGAAAAAATGTCGAAATGTTTTATGATAAAATGTTCACAAGAGGTAAGAGAATAAAAAAATCAACCCATGATACAATAGTTCATGATACCAATTCAGAAATTTGTGGTCCATACACAAAACTTGTTCCAGTAAAGGCAGATGTACGACCAGACTTTTCTTTTAGAACTGATGGAAAATTCATTGCAGTATTTGATACAAAACAATATTACGAAAAATCACCACTTGCATCATCAAAAGACGGCTCAAGGGCTGATGCATTTACAAAAATAATGGGATATGCATACAATTTTGAATCTTGTCATTTGGGTCTTGCCATAATGCCGCATGAGAGATGGACTGCTGAACCTTACGAAACTTCTCCATATGAGGAGAACATATTCAGGCCGATTCTTATGATGCCGCTGCGAGAATTTACCGAGGATAAGGAAAAAAACCCAAAATCAATTCAAAACATCATTTCAATGCTTGACAGAGTCATATCTCAGTAATCGAGAATAGTCTTTCGCGTTTTGTTTTCTGTTACGGTCTTCACCAATACCTTTGCGATAGACTCTACAACTGGAACCACCACCGAGTTTCCAAATTGTCTGTAGGCTTGGCTGTCTGAAACTGGAATTTTATACTTGTCTGGAAATCCCATCAGCCTTGCACATTCCCTTGGAGTCAACCTTCTAGGATTCTTGCTCAAATGATTTTGATCTATGAGAATCTCTGCACCGTCCTTGTGATATCTGGCACTTAGAGTGTTTGCTCTGCCGTCTTTGTTTGCAAGGCTGTAACCGAAACCATTTTCTTTTGCTTTATGACGTGCTGCATGCCGCTGAAGTGAGTTCCATGTGCCATCCAAAAGTGTATATTTTTTCTGAACTCTTTTTTGAAGAATTTGTCCAAGCTTGGGTCTCTTTTTTTGAAGCTTTGGAAATTCAAACTGCATTGGTTTTCTGAATCCAACAATGAAAATTCTTTCTCTGTGTTGTGGAACAAAACTGCTTGCATCAACAATCTCGTCATGAACGTCGTAACCTAGTTCTTTTTGTAATGTCTTCATTATCACTTTGTATGTTCTTCCCTTGTCATGTCCCTTCAGATTCTTTACGTTTTCAAGCAGGAATGCTTTTGGTTTTTTTTCTTTAATAATTCTGACAATATCAAAAAAGAGGGTTCCTCTTGTTACATCTGCAAAACCTTCCTTGCCGCCATGGTGTCTCCTAGCACTTGTACCTGCAAGCGAAAACGGTTGGCACGGAAAACCTCCTAAAAGTATGTCATGATCTGGTATATCACTTTCATGAATCTTCTTTATATCATCAAATGGAATGTCATTGAAGTTTTTTTCGTACGTTTGTTTTGCGTACTTGTCAATCTCTGAAGAAAAGACACATTTACCTCCTGCTCTCTGAAATGCGAGTCGCATTCCGCCAATTCCTGCAAACAGATCTATAAACGTAAATTCTTTATTTTTATTCAATATCTTTTCCTTGTTGGCTTCTACTTTATAATTTTCAGCTTGAAGTTTATCTCCCTTCTGTTTTTTTCTTTGTCATGTCCGTACCACCACTTGACATACTTTACGTGGAATTTGAAGACGTTTACGTTTGGTCCAGGCTTGTTGAAATATAGGAGTATCGAGTTCGGGTCTTTCACTTTTCTGTTGTATGCACCGGAACACTTCTTCTCAAACGACTGGTCGCCGCTGCCTGTTCCTTTGTATATGACTGTCTGGTCTTCTAGGTTGATAAAATCCTCATAATCGCTGTTCCTGTCGTCAACAAGCAGTACGTAATTGTGTTGTCTGGAGTAGCGTATGCCGCCCTGAGTTGCAACGCAAAAAATTCTGTGCAGCTCGTCAGTGGTAAAGATCTCTCCATTCTTCGGAATTCTTGGATTCCTTGGAAAGCATTTTCCCTTTTTACTCGTCATAATATCCCTCTATTTCGTCAATGTATGCAAGCTCAATCTTTTTTCCATTATCGTCTTCAATTTCATCTTTCACGTAAACTATGTCACATGTTTCGGTTCCGCCGAACTCGGTTCCCCTCAGTCCCCTTCCAATCATTTGTTGCAAAAGTATGTTGCTTCTGGTTGGTCTTGCTACCACAATAGTATCAATCTTGGGCGAATCAAATCCTGTGGTAAGAACATTGTAATTGCAAAGAACGTTGATTTTCTTTTCCTTGAAAAGCTCTATGTAGGATTTTCTTGCACCGTATCTGGTTGTTCCGGTAATTGTTGCGCTTCTTATTCCGTCTTCAGCCTCCAAAATTTTTGACATTACTGTTGCTTGCGTTACGTTGGTGCCAAAAAATAAAATCTGTTTTCCCTTGTCATGCCATTTTTTTATGTGCTTTCTTGTTTCGTTATTTCTTTCTGCCAACGTGGCAAGTCTGTTAAGCGCATTTTCTGGTATGTCTTTTACAGGTTGGTTTTCCATCTCCTCTGTTTCAGATCCACTCATTCTGAATTTTTTTACACTGATTGGGTGGAATGTTGGTTTTGCAAGATAGTTAAGTTCCGTTAGTCGCTTTCTCATGTATTTGAGATCGTTCCATCTGTCGTCGAATATTTGTCCATTTTTGTCCTTGTCTGGCTGTACATGCATAGATGGAAAGATCATTTTGTTGTTGTAAAGTGAGTGTAGCTTTTTTGTCTCTCCTGGTTTTGTTCTTTCTGGGGTTGCAGTCAAACCTAGAAGAGGTATGCTGTCATGTTGATCTGTTTTGTTTGTATCAATTCCCAGCGATTCCAGTATCTTTTGGTATGACATTGCCACGGAATGGTGTGCTTCATCTACTACTACTGCCAAAAGCTTTTCCTTAAGGAAGTCAAGATCCGATTCACCGTTAATTTCTGTAGAGTTGTAAATGCTGTAAAGTTTCTGTATCCCTGCCACAATTATGCCACTCTGCTGCGGATACGGTAATCCGTAGTCGTCAAAAGTTCTAAAAATTTCCAGAGTCTCTCCATGTCTTCCAATTTTATGATCTTCCCAGAGCTGCTTGAAGCACGAGATTGCCTGTTCGCACAGCTCGTTACTTTGTGCAATCCAGAGAATAAAGTTATTCTCAGAGGAGTTTTTCCAGTGTTCCAGAAGTGCTTCTACGACGGTTCTGGTTTTACCCGCGCCTGTCGGAAGGCTTACTATTGCTCTCGAGTTATCGGTATCTGCTAGCAATTCTGTGATCTGCCCCCTCATGTTTGCTTGAAAATTTGCAAGATCGTGCATAGGCGGCCTAGGCGTGACGCTTTCGCTCTTGTCAGGACTTCTGTCTGACTTTATTCCTGCAAAAATTCCTGGGAATTTCAGAATCTCGACAAATTTTCTTGCAAAACTTCCTCCTGGTTTCCATGGATACTTTTGATTGTCTTTCAAATCCTTTAGCACTTTTTCCATAGTTGGCTCCTCGTCGTCTTTCCACTTTTTGTTGTTCCAGTTGTGTATCCTTCTTAGTGTTTCTTCTTCCCCCTTCTCCAACAATCTCTTTATGATGTACTGTCGCAAATCTATGCCCCACTTTCCCTCAAACATTTCTGAGCTGAGCATGTCCACTACCATTCCCGGAAGTTTTACAACCGGCATACTCTCTGCATCAAAGTCCTTGCTTTTTGCCAGCGCCTTTTCTACCCCTGGCAGATGTTTTGGAAAAAATTCCTCTCTCAACCATTCTGCAACATCCTCTCCGTCATCGTCGACAAAAAGAATCTCGGTAAGCTTTTCAGATGCGATTTTTTTGTTTTCCTCTGTAGGTATGTACTGGTGTTCCAATTACATCTCCTCGAAATATTCGTTGTCAATCATCTCGTCTACCAAATTAAGCGCCTTTTCTACAATAGGTCCGCGTGATCTAATTCCAATTTCAAAGTTGTTTGACATACCATGATATGTCAGGTTTGCCGATGTTACGAGAAGGTCATTTTTATCCACGATGATTGTCTTTGCATGAACTTTGTAATATGTCCCCTCTTGTTTTTTTCTAGTAAAAACTACGGGCTGTTTTGGTCCGTATTTTGAAAATAGAGTTGTAATTTCCTCCTTGTTGATCTTCTTTTTGTCATTGTCTATTACTATTCTCATAATTATTCCGCGGTTGAGACATCTCCCAATCTCTTCAATCACACTTTCCGCATTCTTGGTAATTCTGTATCCTATTATTGTGACGCTTTGCTTTGCGTTACTGAGCATCTCCTCAATCACACTCTTTGTATTTTTTACATGAGCCCCAACCTGTACGGGTCCGGTCCACACAATCTCTGATGTGTTTTGTTCCGTTGAGAGCATTTTTTTTGTCTGCAATGATGCGTCAATCATCATCATTACGGTGTCTTTTGAGTTACGGTAGTTCTCAAAAAGAAGCGTCAGGTTTTGCAGTTTTTCACCAGATAGACCTGTGATATCTCTGAGACTGAATTTCCCAATCTCTTTTTTCTCCTCCCACGCGGTTAGGAGTTTTTCAAGTGATTCAATTGGAGACGCACTTACGGCAGACAGGACCTCCTCGGTCATTGTCTCCCTATTTGTCTTGTTCATTGACCGTCGCTCTCAAAATAGCCAAAATTATCATGAATTGTCTTGTTTATTGTGGCCCTGTCAAGATAGTCATTCATTGCCTCACAGCATGTTTCTGGAACTAGAGTGCATGCGTGACATGATGCCCCATGACACTTGTCGATTTTTTCTGGCTGTTGCATTCCACATAGTGGGTCACACGAGCATACGTTTGCATCAATCAGAAGATTTTGTAAAATTGAGTTGATGCGACTCTTTGTACCAATATCTACCATTCCTCCAAGAACTCCGTCACTGCTAGGCGCTGAGGTGTAGACAAAGATTCCCTGCATTGATTCGCTGCAGTAAATCCTCTCCTGAAATGATGCGGTCCAGTATCCTGTCTGTTTTGAAAGACTCCGTATGAACATGTGTGAAAGTGTATGCAATAATATGAATTTTGGAACATCCTCGTCTCTCATCTCGGGATAGGCTTTTTTGAGATTCTCAAGATTGAATCTTCCCTGTTGTGTCATCACTTTCTCAATTCTTTTAATTACCGTGTCGTTGTTCATCCACAGATCAACTTGTTCCTTGTTCAAGCTGAAAAACATGCCTTCTCCTCTGTTCTCAACTGCTGGGAGCCATGTTGGATATTTGTTATCTATGTTTTGTATGTTTGAATACCCTCCTGCAATGTAAGGTGAATCAATTCGTGAAAATCCTGTTATTGCGGAGATGACCCTAGTTCTTTTCACGAGCACAATTTTATCAAAATATTTTCTGAATCTTGAAGGAATGTCTCTCATCATCTCAGTTGTAAAGTCCTTGTCATTAGAATCTGTTCCGGAATTTAGCTGGTCGTACTCGAACTGTTTGACAGTTTTTTCATCTTTATGAAAGTCATTAATCTGTTCTTGCTTGTTTGCAAAATCTTTAGGAAGACATTCGATTCCTGGCATTTTGCTAATGAGCTCATAGACTACGTCAAGCTGTTCCTTATTTTCACCAGCAGCTGAAATCATGGCTCTGATGTCCGGTCTCATCATCACTTCTGCTGCATCGTCACTGAATGGTGGAACTGTAACTGCGCTTCTTGTCATCGGAAAGTACATGTTTGTCGCTCCTTTGAACATTCCACGCATGGGCAAATCCATGTTATTCTTGCTGCATCCTGCAGAATCGTGCTTGCCAATCCACGGCATGTTTCTTGTACAGCTGCCTGTGATGAATTTCAGGGCGTTTTTTGTCAGAGCTGTTGCCATGTCATGAGAATTATTGCATTTTTTGCACACGACTCTCTTTGAGCTCATTGATGAAGAGCTTCCATCTGTCTCTAGGTATAGTTCGGCCTCGTCCCTACTGCATGCATCCTTGCTTGCTTTCTGATGGGCCCATTCGTACCACGGAAATTCATCAAGGTGTCCGTTTTCACATGTACGAACAAATCTGACTGGGACTGTGTTTCTCTTCCTATAACCCTCACATTTCTCCGAGTTACACTTTAAACTCCTGATGTCATTTCCATCTCTTCCATCCACAAGCTTGTTGCATATTCTGCAGAATCCCCATGCAGGAAAACTTCTTACCGGAATTGCGCCCTTCTCATCTTCACTTTTGATGTCTGATACAGAATAAAGTGTCTTGAGATTGTCATAACTTTTACTGTCTCGTCTTATTTCTTTCAACAGCATTGGATCATACAGATCCTTGAATTTGCTTGTATCCCATTTGTTTAGGCCCATAATAATTACCGAATCTACTTGGTTGTCGTAAATTGCGCCTGGGCCAAATGATGAAATCAGCTGACTGGGTCTTAGAAATGCAAATCTTCTAGACAAACTCAAACGTATTTCATCTCCATTTGTCTTTCAACCTCTCTAAGTGATTCTGGTGTGCTCATAGGAAATTTTCCTATTTTTGTAGCTCCCGCCTGTGAAAACTCTATCATTAGGACATTTTCATTTTTTGGAATTCGATACTCTTCTGGGCTGTATGGATTGTTATACCAGACCCCTTTCTTTTTTGCCTTGTCGTCTTCCTTGGTTTTTTGAATAAATTTTTCCCAGTTGGTCTGGAAATCGTCTAGCATGTCTTTCATGTCTTGGAACTGCCTTGAATCTTCGTCCACATCTTGGATACTCTTGAAGCGTTCTAGGATAAACTTCTCTATGTCTTTCCCCATGCTTTTTGTAAAGTCATTTGCATCTTTCGTCCCAGACATCTCCGGTATTGAAAGTCTGATCATTGAAATGAATACAGCATGAATTGCTCTCTTGCATGCGGCCAGCGAAAAAGGTGTTAGAATTGCGGGCTCTACGTACTTTTGCATTGTATTGTGGTAACCCACAAAGTTTTCGTACTGCGACAAGTCCCTTGGTTTGTATGGGTTGTAAAGTACAAAGACGGCTCCGGGTATTTCCGGTTTCCTACCTATACGTCCTGTTGCCTGTATGTATTCTGTAGAATTTTTTGGTTGGCCGTTGACCACCATGAGACCAAGTCTTCCAACATCAATGCCTACAGAAATCATGTTTGTGGACAGAAGTACATTGATTGTATTCTCATCTGGAAAAGATTTCTCTAGCTTTACCCTCAGTTCGTTAATCTCCCTTTGCGTTTTTCTTCCTGTAAGTTCTTCTATCCCTGCATATTGGACGCCTACCTCCCGTTTCTTGACTTTCTTGTCAATCAGTCCTGTTATCAGCTCTATTCCATCTGGCACGTCGTCCTCTACAAGTCTGTTTGAGCCGCCAAGCTCCCTGATACTGTTATAATATCCTACAAGTGTCCAGTATGGATCCACAAGTCTGCTCATTTTTGACTCGTCAACTGCATCTTTTATTGTGCTAATCCTCTGCAGAAGAGATGAGAATATTTTTCCCAGAGCAAATTTTCCTGACTTGTGGGAGAATGACACTCCAACGTGCAATCTTCCAGTCACATTCGTTTCCCACCAAAAAAACGAGTCCTTTCTGTCAAATGCCGGTGGTGGAAATTCTGCCGTTCCTCCTTTTCTATTAAAGATCTTTTTCATCTGCTCTCTTGTTCCCCTTGTTGTTGCAGTTGACGCAATTACTTTTGGTCGTATTGTCTTTCCATCCTTATCAAGTCCGGTAAGATAGTCAACCGCCGTTTCATAAAGTCCCACCATGGTTCCAAGTGAACCAGAAATTAGATGAAGCTCATCTTGTATTATCAAGTCTGGGGGAAATCTTTTACTTTCTATGTCGTATGCATCCCTAACTGTGCTACATCTGCACTTGCTTTTCTCGTATGTCATGTCTCTCTTTGTAGTAAATCCGTGAATCGTGCACCATTTCTCTGCCCTGCCAAACATTGAAGCAATGTCATGTCTGAACGCCATTCTGGCAAACTTGTCTGCAGTTGCAATTATCATGCTGGGACATCTGGTGTAAATGTCCTCATCAACAGTAACAAGTGGAAGAGAATCTGAAAAGTAACAACCACCGTTCATACATTTCACCTTTGTCCATTTGGTTTCGCTGTCCACCCAATAGTTGTGCGGCCCTACTTCTTTTCCGCACCATGGACAATAGTTTGTTTGCCAAGGTGAGCCATCTGGAGTTTCAGCAAAACGATCTTTTTTTAGTTTGTTAATAGCTGTAAGCGACTTGTCTGAAGAATTTGGCGTGAGGCTGTATCCAACCCACATTCCAAGCAGAAATGGTTGTTCTCCGAGGCCCAGATTATCTCTTGCATTTTTTCTAATAAACTCAAGTGCACAAAAAAGAGTAGATGATCTCTCAAACTGCTGTAATGTCAGCAGTCTTAGAGTATATCTCATTATGACAGAAACTCCAAGCCCGTCAACTTCACCCCTTAGTCTTCTCAGAATAATTGTAAATGCTGCAACACCAAGATACGCTTCAGTTTTTCCTCCGCCGGTAGGAAACCAGAGAAGATCAGCAATCTCGGCATCATCGTGTTCTTTGTCAACTATTCCTCGCAACGTCATTAGCATGAATGCTATTTGAAATGGAAACCAGAATCTTTGCCCTGGCTTGTCAGTATCTGGCCTCGAAATTTTTTGTCCCTTCGATTTTCCAAGTGCATAGTCGAAGTAAAGTCCTTGGTAAAGCATTGCCCTGTTGGCAAGTAGAAACGCCTTGACAATTTTTGACGAATCATCTCTGCTCTCGGCAGTCAGAAGTTTTAGGCCGTCTTCGATTCTCTTGCATGCAATTTTGCATTTTTTCACATTATCATTTGCAGCATCGTGGAACTCGTCTGTGGAGCCGTCAAACTCTTTTTCCATCCTGTTTTCCAAACCTTCTATCCACTTCTTGTACTGGATTACCAGCGGTTCCAGCTTTTCTCGTATGTCTGCCCTGTTGAATTCTTCATCGTCAAACTTTTCAAAACCTGACATCTCATACATGTCTATAAGCACGGGCCTGCCATCTTTTCCATCACTGTCCGACGCCTTTCCAATTTCCTTTTGTGCAAATCTTGGAACAAACATGCTTTCGACCCATCTTGGTGACATATCGTTTTCCCATTTTGCAGCGCATCCATATCCTGTGGCAAACGTCTTCTTTTTTCTGAAGAGCATGTCTAGAACAGCATCGTCGTCTATCCCTATCTTGCCCATGTCTTCAATGTGCGTAAACGGTTTTTCATTGCCCACGCCAGAAATTCTAATCATTGGTTGGAAAATACTGTTCTTGTTGTTTTCTTTGCTGATGAACTTGTAATCTTTTTCCTCCGACTGCACCTGCCAAATGCGCGGATTCTCCAAAAAAATATTCAGCACGGAAACTTGCTTGCCAGACGCATTGCCTCTTTCAATCTGCCAGTTTACTTCTGCATCAACCTCTCCGTCGTCTTCTGATGATATGCTGAATTTTCCTCTGCCTTGTTTCAGCTCAATTTCTCCCACTTTGCCCATTTTCGTGTCCAGTCTAGTTCTCTTCCACTTGCTATCTTCTTGGGAATACTTTCCGTATGAGATTTCTACTGAAACCTTCTTACAATCATCCCTCAATTCTGCTCTCAGTCCAATGGAATTCTGCTTGAACATTGCATTGGTGCTTTCTGTCAACACGTTTTGCTCGCTGCCCTTCTCGTTTCCACTGGAATCCTTGTCGTCGTCCTTATCCTCTGCATCAAGTTCTGCATTTCTTGGGAAGAGTATACCAGAAACGTACCAGTCAAGCGGCATCTCACCTTGTGGCAGCTCTTCTTCATGTTCTCTTGGTCCCATCAGGAATCTTTCTACTTCGTCTGCAAGTTCATTCGGCGTATCTATGCTGTTACCTCCATCAGATGTCAGCTTTGGAAATAATCTTTCTACTTCGTCTGCAAGTTCGTCTTTACCTTTCATTTTATTGAATTTTAATTACGCAACCTTCGAAACTTTGTCTGATGAAAAATGTAAAATGAATCTGGCTCCTGCACCTTCCCCATATGGCGGTACTGCCTTAATGCTTCCGTTATATCTCTCAATAAGAGCATTGCATATTGAAAGTCCGATTCCTTGACCATGATAATCGTCGTCGTCACTACTTGTATCGCCTGTGACAAAATCTTCAAAAATATTGTCTTTTTCTTCTGCAAGTATGCCTATTCCATTGTCTTTGAAATCGATGGTTAGTCCTGAACTGTCCCATTTCGTTTCCACACTAACCGTTTTTTTTGAATTTTTCTTATCTAGTGCAAGTGACTCGATTGAGTTCAAGTAAAGATTCGCAAATATACATTCTAGATCTATAGGATCCATTCTTACCGTCAGCTTTGTATTTGATGGATCGATTATACTAATTTGATATTTTTCCTTTATGCTTGAAAATCCTTCTGATACTTTCTCCCATAAATCAAAAATATTCACGTCTCTTGCTCGGCCTTTTTTTGATATGGATGTTGCTATGTGTTTGTTCAATTTGTTGACCATTTCGGTAAACTTCGACATTGTGGCGGCATTTTTCTCCAAGCCTTCTACCATCTCCCATCCCTCTTCTACCTGTGCTTTTGGAATTTTTTCATCAAAATCTGTTTCGTCCATCATCTTTCTTGCATTTTTTATAATCTTGATGCTTTGCTCTAGCGGATTTGCAATTTCATGCGCCATGTAGGATGTCATTATTCCGAGCGATGCAACTTTCTTGATATGATCATCGATTCTCTCCACCTCGCCTAGTCTGTCTTCATATTCCTGCTTTGTCTCCTCAAATCCCTCTGTTGCGTCTTTGAGCATTCTTGTAACGCTGCCAGCAGTGGTTTTCCCTAAGGTTTTTTCATTTGCTTTTATTATCTTGATTGCATCTTTTACCTGTTTTTCCGTCTTTTCTCCTCTGTCCTTATATCCTGAAAGAGTTTCTTTTTTGTCCTCTGCCTTCACTTCTCTCCAGTATGCTTCTAGTACCTTGAGAATCTGAATTAGAACTTTTTTCATACCTATGAACTCTTTGCTCTTTTGCATAGATTCTCTGTGTGACGAGGGTTTGATGTCCGGATTGTTTTTCTTTGTTACGTTGACTACTCCAAAAACCTGTGTTCTTCCAATGTTTCCGGTAGGATTTTGCACCCTTCTTGCCTCCATTCCAAGCCAGTCGTCTTGTCCTCCTAAAGGTCTGGCCCATACACCGTCTCGGAATAAGTAGACACCTGAGTTTTCTTTTGAAAAGTTGTTAAGGTCAAATGATGCGTTCTTTAATTTTTGTTTATAATATTTTTCAACTTTTGCGGTTTCTTGTTTTGCTGCACCCCTTGGAAAGAAGTAAAACTCCACTCTCATCTTGCCTGGATATGTTCCATCTCCATAGTCTCCGTCCATGGTCTTTCCAGGTTGCCAGTTTCCTTGGTTCTTCCAGACGTCTGCAATTTTTGTAGTTACGCCATTGGATGATATTGAGGCACTAATTTTGTATGGTGCAATTTGTGATACCTTCTTTCTAAACTCTCTTGTCTCTAGTCCTACAATTGTTCCATCCACCGTGATCTTTATGTCGTTAAAGTCTTCAGCGGAAATCATCATTCCAAGCTCTGTTTGCAGTTCTGCCCTTCTGGTAGTTGGCCATCTGGAATTTAGATTTGAAATTTCAAGTGTTGTACCTTTTGTATCTTTTCCCTTGGAGCGAACTTCTATAGGAAAATCAACATCGTCAAACGTAACACCTTCTTTGTTAAATTTTTGCCAATCATGGTGTACTATGACCGTCTGGCTACCTCCTTTCGCAAGAGTTTTCATCACTGCCTTGTCTCCAAGCTTTTGCAGCGCTATTCTTCCTATTCCTTTTTCTCCCCAAACTTGTTTTCCATGACAGTTTGTCTTGGTGCGTTTCAGTCTGGAATCTGTTGCAAGTACAAACCAATTGTTTTCTATATCTGCCTCTGTCATTCCGTCTCCATCGTCTTCTATGATGATCTGATTATTTTCAAAAATAATGTCCACGTGTTTTGCACATGCATCCCGTGCATTTTTTACCAGCTCAAAAAGTGCAGTATAATCATCTCCAATCGCCTCTTTTCCAAAGTAGTCAATACCCCTGCCCGCAATCTTGAATTTGACCAAGATCTAATCGAGAAAAATCTGCAATAAAAATATGATCTTAATAGTGAGAATTTTCCTATAATCTCATGACTTCGCTTACATTTTACGGAGGAGTAAATGAGATCGGCGGAAATAAAATACTTCTAGAAGACAAGGACACAAAAATATTCCTAGACTTTGGGATGAGCTTTGGAAAGAGAGGAGACTACTTTGACGAGTTTATGAGTCCTAGGATTGCCAACGGACTGAAAGATTTCATCGAGATGGGACTTGTCCCTGATATACAAAATGCATACAGGACAGATCTTTTGAAAATGATGGACAGGACAGATACAGAAACTGATATTGATGCAGTATTGTTATCACATGCACATGCAGATCATGCTGATTACATTTCATTTCTAAACGAAAACATTCCCATATACATGGGAGATACGTGTAAGTTAATTCTTGAAGCAATTCAAGCAAGAAGCTCGTCAAAGTTTGAGCGGGAAATTTTATCTTTCAAGCCACGTCCATCTGATAGAAAAGAAGATCCAATAGAGCGTGATGTTCAAACGTTTAGAACAGGTGACAAGTTTACAATTGGTTCAATGGAGATAGAGCCTATACATGTTGACCATTCTGTTCCAGGTGCGTATGGATTTATTATTTACACATCATCAGGTCCCGTAGTTTACACCGCAGATCTTCGACTACATGGAACAAACCCAAAAATGACTGAGGACTTTATCAATAAAGCAGTAGA
>TARA_B100000686_G_scaffold355334_1_pt1 | contig 16621 bp, 7 predicted proteins | sample TARA_B100000686 | Tara Oceans TARA_B100000686 (sample SAMEA2622733) | marine metagenome | biome: marine biome (ENVO:00000447); feature: marine epipelagic mixed layer (ENVO:xxxxxxxxx); material: "saline water (ENVO:00002010), including plankton (ENVO:xxxxxxxx)" | depth 150 m
GAGCGTTACCCAGATGAAATAGCCAAGGAGATACCTGAAATTGATCGTATTTTTGGCAGCAATGATCATCATCAGATAGTTTCCTTTTTAACAGGAAAGGATTTTGCAAAAGACGATCCGCTATTTTTTAGGTCACTAATGACACCCAGTCATTATGCATACCTTAAGATTGCAGAAGGATGTGATAATGGATGCTCTTTTTGCAGTATCCCCTTGATGAGAGGTCTACAGAAAAGTAGAAATATCCCAGCCATCATGGATGAAGCCCATCGCCTTGCTGGAAAGGGGGTAAAAGAGCTACTGGTTATTGCACAAGATACGACGTCCTATGGTTGGGATCTTGAAAGAAAGGTTTATCTCAGTGATTTGTTGAAAGAATTAAATACAGTTGATGGTATAGAATGGATCAGGATTCACTATGCTCATCCTGCTCACTTAGCACCGAGAATTATAAAAGCAATGGCAGAATGTGATAAAGTTTGCAGTTATTTAGATATGCCTATACAGCATGCGTCAGATTCTATCCTAAAGTCAATGCGTCGTGGACTTAGTCAGAAAGGAATTCGAGATCGTATTAAGAAATTGAGAGATACAATACCAGACTTGGCATTGCGATCCACTCTTATAGTCGGCTATCCAGGTGAAAATGAGCAGGATTATAATCAACTATATGATTTTGTAGAAGAAATCCGTTTTGACCGGCTTGGTATCTTTACATATTCTGAAGAAGAAGGTACCCTTGCGGCCAGACTTTCAGATAATATTTCCAGAGATGTGAAAAATGAAAGATTAAATAAATTGCAGGAGCTGCAATATGAGATTATTCTTGAAAAAAATGAATCTTTGATTGGCAAGACATTAAAGGTGCTTGTAGATAAAAGTGTAAAAAAAGTAGGTGTGGGACGCACAGAATATGATTCTCCCGAGATTGATAATATTGTTCATATACGTGGGAATGCTAAAAAAGGTCAATTCTGCAATGTGCTGATTGATAGTGTTAATGAGTATGAACTTATAGGCAGTGTTATATAAAACATTACGGTGTTAAGAGAAAGCGTAAAAATTCGACTTAGGAAATCAGCGGATCTTTTGTATGCTGCTAGTCGGAAGATTAGAATTCTTCGATCGGTTTCCTGGTCACTGGAAGTCAGAAAAACATTTTTTAGGAAAAAAGCTCAAACAATCCCGATAGTGGAGTATCCACCTTTTGAATTGAAAAATATTTTAGAGTGTATTTCTATTGCGCGATCTATGCTCAAGGGTACCTTTTATGATAATTGGCTTATAAAAAAAGCAAATGCACTTGAGCGAAGTGCGATGCTAATCTCAAGTCGTGGAACAAAAGACTTTTTTACTATTTCTGAAGAGATATATGGTCTTCCAAAAGGAAAGCTGAAAGACGGGAGAACAACCCCATTGGATCTGGTAGTTCAGTTTCAGTCAATTCTGGATTCTTTTCAGCAAAATCCTGTATCAAATACTCAGAAAAATACTATCAGTGCAAAAGTCGTAGCAGATCATTTTCGCGAAGCAATAAAGTATACATTTGGAGACCAGGCACCAAAGGTTAGTCTTGTAGAGAATCTTTCAGCAAAAGCTACAGCCACATCAAAAGAGATAAAGATTCGGGAAAAGGAGAGTTTTACTTATAAAAATATCCGACAGCTTATCAACCATGAAGCTCTTGTTCATGTTGCCACTACATTAAACGGAAGAAGACAACATCAGATGAAAATTCTTGGTGCAAACTATGGTACGGTTACCAAGACTCAGGAGGGACTGGCTGTTTTTTCAGAATTTATTACAGGATCTATGGATATCGCACGCATGCGGCGTTTATGTTACAGAGTGGTTGCTGTGCAGATGGCCATTGATGGTGCTGATTTTATTGATGTCTATCGTTTTTTTCTTGAAAAGACCGATAACAGGAACCAATCCTTTGAACAGGCCAGGAGGGTATTTAGAGGTGGTTTATTAAGTGGTGGTGCACCATTTACCAAAGATATAGTTTATTTGGATGGATTGATCCGAGTCCATAATTTTTTTCGTAAAGCTGTGGAGAAGAGCAGGGATGATGCACTTCGTCTAATTTTTTCAGGTAAAATTGATCTTGATGATATACCCGCTCTCATAAAGATGAAAAAAGATGGACTTATAGATGAACCAGAATATATTCCTCCATGGGTAGACGATCTGAACTATTTAATCTGTTATTTTTCTTTTAATGCATTTATAGATGATCTTAATTATGAAAAAGCAGGGAAATACTATGACTCCCTATTGGTTGAATAGTAGCATAAGTGTGGCATCGAGTTTACACTTTAGTGTATTGAAAGATAGTAAGAGTATTCTTCTTAATAAAATGTTAGTATTCCATTAGCAACTTCTGCATGTTTAAAATAATTATTGCTATAATGTAATTACCCTTTAAAGTGTAAAGTCTTAGCTGATTGATATAATAACGTCTATAGACTTAGATTTGACTATCTTTTTAGAAAGGTCAGAACATGCCAAAGTCAACTAGATTAGTAATTATTATCCTTATTTCAGCATCTTTATTTGGACAGGAAGATGAATTTGAGTACGGTATCGTGCCAAATTATAGTGTAAATATTTATACTGGTTATCCTATTATAAAAGCTTCATCTTTTAATACTTATGATAAGTCACGACCCGTTGCTGGAATTTCCATTGGTACCCCTTACGGTTACTACGGTACCAATTTCTTTGTAAATGCAAATATAGAAATTTTCCGATATATTTTCCGAAGAACAGTTAATGATCAACGTTTTGGTGGTACTGCTTTTCAGATTGGCGGGAATACCGGTCTTTTTATAGGTAATCTATCTGTCAGTGTAACAGCAGCAACCGGAGTATTCCATGCAGGAACCGGATTTATTGGCGGTCTCAATATTGATTTACCGGTTGGTGAATATATTTTAAATAATGTTGAGATTCCAGACTCCATGGAACTTCATGTTGAAGCTTTAGAAGTACGATTTACTACAAGGTCAAATATTGTTCAGAAAAAAGATGGTACCACTGGATGGATAGATGGTGGTTTTTCATTAGGGTATGAATTTTAAACGATCCAAATAATAATTTTTTATTTCATCAAATTGATATTTTTTTATTAATTCATTTTCTATTTATTGATTATATAATTCTATGAAGTATAGAAGTTTTAGTATTTATCTTTTTTTATTGCATCTCAATCCATTGATGTTCGGACAGAATCCCGATAATACAATAGCAGTATTAGATTTTAAACCTACTGGGATTGAGACAAGGCAGGCAGAAAAAATGACTGAGCGTCTAAGAATTCAACTTAATAATACCGGTGCAGCAAAGCAGATGAACAGAAAATGGATTTACAATGTATTAAAAAGGGAAGGTATTAAAAAAATAAAATGTATCTCAGTAGAGTGTACTGCGGATTTTGGAAATACACTTGAAGTAAATTATGTTGTTTCAGGCGAAATTATCAAGGAAGCCGATAGTACTTTTATCATAGATATAAATATGGTACATGTCCCAACCAGACTGGCAAAGAAATCTAAGCGAATTGAAGTAATAGGTGATTTAGGTGATGTAGTGGTGGAACTGGAGATATTAGCTTGGAATATGATGTGGCTCAATCCACCCGAAATTCTTTTAGCAAAAAAGCGATTAGGACGTCATGATCCAGATGTTTTAGCTATGATCAAACCAAGAACAAGAGAAGAAGCGTTAAAACGTTCTATGTGGTTTCCTGGAAGAGGTTCCATATACCGAGGAAATATTCTTCCTGGTTGTACTTTCATAGGTTTGGAGCTTACATTCATAGGTCTCGCTATTAATAGTCAGCTTAAATTCAGTGAATTGAAACCCGACAGAGAGTGGAATCTTGAAAAATACCGTGCTGCGACAGTTTCAGATTCAATTCAAAAATATATCTCTATCTTAGATAAAATTGATACTAAAATGAAAAAAGAAAATAATAATTTATTGACTTATAGTATATCAGCGGTTGGTATATGGGCTCTGAGTATGGCACATGCATATTATGCGGAGAAAAGAATAGATGAGTTTGCTTCGTCATTTCCATTGAAATTGACCTACGAGCCTCTTTCAAACAGGATAGGTGTTAGATGGTATTTTTTATGAAGAAATATATCATTTTATCCATTTTTATTTTATTTTTCTTTGCTGGTTGCCAAAATGAAGTTGGTGCCCTAGAAAACGAACTAGATAATCCACTGGATATGACACAAGTAAAATGTGGACTCCCGGCGCTGGTATTCTCTCCTAATCACTATGATGTCACTGTCGGTGTAACATTTAATACGGATATTTACTTAATGGATAGCACGGAAAGTGATCGGTGGTATGGAGGAGTCAAGGCAGTGGTCAATTATAATCCTAATAAACTGGAACTAATTCAGGTTAATGGTGGAGATTATTCTGCTGGTTCCGCACCCCTATTTTTTGCAAATGACAGTACAGATGGACGTATTGAGATTATTTCTATTTTTGTTAGCAGTGATTCCAGTGGTTTTAACGCTAGCAGTAATATCTTTTTAGCTGAGATCGAATTTCTTTCTCTATCAGAAGGAACTGATACCCTCGCATTCGAGCGCCGAGAGAATGATTCCTGCATGATTACTGAAACAGCTTGTGAACTGGTAGATCCAGATGATCAGTTAATATTTATTCAAAGCTATGGCGATGGGGTGGTAAATGCGAAGTAAGTACTGTTTGTTATTTATTTTTTGCATTTCAATAATCCAGGCCCAGGTCGTCAGTACCTTTGCTGGAAGCGGATCTGGATCCTGGTCAGACGGTACTGGAACTGCGGCTAGTTTTAATAGACCACATGGAATTGCAGTAGATCAGTCAGGAAATATTTATGTAGCTGATTATTATAATAATCGTATTCGCAAAATTACGCCTTCAGGTGTGGTAACTACTTTGGCAGGCGGAAGTTACGGATACTTGGACGGCGCAGGATCAAATGCGAAATTTCGTTACCCGTCCGATGTATCAGTAGATGGATCTGGAAATGTGTATGTAGCTGATTCTTACAATCACCGTATAAGGAAAATTACTTCATCGGGTGTTGTATCAACGATAGCAGGTAGCGGGTCCACTGGAAATACAAATGGAACGGGTACTGCTGCTCGATTTAATAGACCTTCGGGAATAGCTATTGATGGAAATGGTATAATCTACGTCGCGGATAGATATAACCACCGAATCCGTACTATTTCTGCTTCAGGGGAAGTAACAACCTTTGCAGGATACTCATCTTCTGGGTATTTAGATGGTAATGCATCAGACGCGAAATTTTATGAACCTACAGGAATAGATGTTGATGGTTCGGGAAATGTTTATGTTGCGGATAGTCGGAATCATGTAATCCGTAAGATTTCATCTGCTGGTTTGGTCACTACTTTAGCAGGATACGGAGGTTTATCTGGAAGTGTAAATGGAACAGGTACAGATGCCAGATTTTATTACCCGTGGAATGTTTGTATTGATAGTGATGGAGTTCTATATATAGCTGACGAATCAAATGATAGGATAAGAAAAATTACATCAGGAGGTGTAGTATCAACGATTGCAGGAAGTACTCCTGGCTATGCTGATGGATCCGGAACGGCTGCACTGTTTAACTCACCAAAAGGTGTTTCAGTTTTTGGAACCAGCCACCTGTATGTTGCTGACTATTTAAATAATCGTATTCGATCAATTTCTTTAGACTCCGCAGGTGTTACAACTGAAGAAATTGTTTTTTCTCTAGCGGGAGGGGGTAGTGTTTATAATATTTCAACCAGTACAGCGATTAATGGCAGTCTTACTGGCGGTATAAAATTAGCGGGATCAGGATTTATTAGTAATAATTCATATTTACTGAAAATATCATTTAATCAGGGGAATACATGGTCTGCAATTACTGCAACTGCAGCAACAGGTACTTTTCATGGTTCGGGGTCATTTAGCTCAGATGCAAGTGGGAATATTCAACTACTTATTTCTCATAGTTCCTTGAGTAGTATGGCTGAATGGCCTGGAAACGATGGAACGGTAACTGTACGAGTAAGTGATGCTTCTGAAACATTCTTTATGCCCAATTCTTCGGGACAGCAGTTTGTATTGGACTTAACTCAGCCTTCTATTACTTTCGCTTCAATTTATTCAAATAATATCAATAATACTTCATATGCAAAACTTGGTGATATTGTAACAGTTTCTTTCCAATCATCAGAAATGCTTGGAAATACAGTACTTCCTATATCTGGTAATATTAATGGGAATACCGTAACCGTAACTGGTTCCGGAACGGCATGGCAGGCATTTGCAACGGTTAACAATATTGATCCTGAGGGAATAAGTACTTTTGAGATAACATACTATGATGTGAATGGGAATGCCGGTATATCTTCAATTACCACCACTACAAATCAGTCATCTGTTACAATTGATAAAACAGTTCCTTTGGCCAGCAATATTACTATTTATTCCAGTAATGCAAATAATACTCAGGCAGTGACCGGTGATACAGTTTTTATTGAATTTTCTGTTAATGAATCTCTAAGCAATCTCACAGATACAAAAATTAATAATCAGACAATCTTATCATCGAATATTATTAATACATCTATTTACGGTTGGCGTTTTTGGTACATCATGCAAGGTGGAGAGAAAGATGGAAATGTCAGTTTTTCTTTTACTGCCAATGATATTGCAGGCAATGGATCTGCGTTTAATGCAGCAAATTCAGGATCTGTTTCATTTAATGCCGATCCAGTTATTTTGTCTGTGAGCTCATCTAAAAACAATGGTAGCTATAATGCTGGAGAGATAATTCCTATAACAATACAGTTTATTGAAAATGTTTTAGTGACAGGTACTCCACAGCTTACTATTGAAACTGGAAATGTTGATGCAATAATTAACTATACAAGTGGAGACGGTTCTGATATTCTTGTCTTTGAATATGTAGTTTCTGAGAGCGATTCTAGCAATGACCTGGATTATACTAGCTCTACGGCACTATCTTTAAATGGAGGTAGTATACAGGATTCCGCAGGTCATAATGCACAAATAGACCTGCCGCATCCTGGTTCCATCTATTCACTAGGATATAATAAGAATATTATTATAGATAACATAGAGCCTGTATTGACAAGTGTCTCAACTAATGTTTCCAATGGAACCTACAATATTAATGATAATATCTATATATATGCATATTTCAACGAATCTATATATGTAACAGGTAGTCCTAAGTTTGAAATTGCTGTGCAAAATGGTCAAACTTCAACGAAAACAATAAATTATTATTCCAAAAGTGGTTCAATTGCCAAATTCAGATACCAAGTGGCTTCGGGTGATACTACCAGTGAACTATTATACACCAGTGCAAATTCATTGTATCTGAATAATGGTACTATCACAGATGCGGCTGGGAACCCTGCGGTTATCACGCTTCCAGAACCAGGATCTCAGAATTCTTTAGGAGGAAATAGAGATATTGTGGTTGATGGAATTGCACCGGTTGTATTATCGGTATCTTCTTCTTCTGATAATGGTATTTACAAGATTAACGATGATATATTCATTGATATTCATTTTTCACAACATGTATCTGTATCAGGAACCCCTTATATTAATTTGGAGACCGGTGCAAATAATGGTAGAGCGTATTATAATAGCGGATCAAATACAAATAAACTAAGATTTAAATATAATATTTCCAGCGGCCACTATAGTAATGATTTGGAATATATTTCCGGATCAAATGCATTATACGGTACAATAAGAGATGCATCCTATAATAGTGTCATAAAGGATCTGCCGGCACTGGGATCCCAAAATTCTATATCAGGTTCGAGTGATATTATAATAGATGGAATAATTCCAACGGTTACGGGAGTTACATCTACCGCTCCTGACAGTACTTATAAAATTGGAGATGTGATTGATATCCAAATTAATTTCAGTGAATCCATTGATGTAACTGGTACACCTCAGCTAACACTGGAGACTGGAGTAAATGATGCTGTTATAGATTATATCAGTGGCTCAGGAGGCGGTGATAGTTTACTCTTTAGATACACTGTTTCAAGTGGTCATGCTTCTATTGATTTGGACTATCAAAGTATAACATCACTTAGTTTGAATGGGGGTACTGTAAAAGATATAGCACGAAATCCTGCTAATCTGAATTTGTTTTCTCCAGATTCCACTGGATCACTTGCTGCAAATAAAACTATTGTTGTGGACGGTATTATTCCTGAAGCTACCAGCGTTTCATTTGTATCTAATAATCCAAATCTTACATCTATTGCAGGTCCCGAGGAAATAGTTACTTTATCCCTGACAACTAGTGAAGCGATTAAAACACCTACTGTAACCATTGGAGATGTTAATGCAACGGTAACAGGGAATAATACCAGCTGGTCAATTTCCCGAACAATGTCATCTAATGATGTATCAGGAAATATTGTATTTACAATAGACTATGTAGATCTTGCTGGAAATTCCGGAATTCAGATTACATCTTCTACGGATGGAAGTGCGGTTATTTTCGATAAAACTCCACCATTAATTACCAATGTTACATCAATAACCCCCAATGGGATCTATATTGTAGGTCAGGAGTTAACTTTATCAATCAATTTCAACGAACTTGTTAAAGTAACCGGGTCCCCATTATTACAACTGGAAACAGGGGAAATCGATAGATCTGCAAGTTTCCATTCTGCAAATTACCAAGTCGATTCTTCCATAGTTTTTATCTATACTGTTTCTGCAGGGGATTCTAGCGGTGATCTTGATTACAAAAGTACCAACTCTCTGATGCTAAATGGAGGTTTTATAAAAGATTTGGCAGGAAACAGTGCAAATATAATTTTAGGAAATCCAGGCACAAATATTTCTCTTAGTGGAATCAATAATATAATTATTGATGGAATCCTCCCCGAAGTTACTGGTGTAATGTCCACTGCATTTTCAGACAGCACATATATCATTGGTGACATGATTCCGATACAAATTACCTTTGATGATTATGTTTCTGTAACAGGTAATCCTGAATTATTACTTGAAACAGGTATAGTTGATGGTGCGGCTGTCTATGCCAGTGGTTCCGGTCAGAATACTCTAACTTTTAATTATATCGTTGAAAATGGTCAGATTTCATCCGATCTTGGCTATGTGGCAAATTCTTCTTTATACCTTAATGGTGGATATATATTAGATGAAAATGGAAATCAGTCTGATCTAACTCTTCCTGATCCTGGATCATTTGGATCTCTATCCTCGTCCAGCAATATTGTTATTGATGGAATTATGCCTAAAGTAAATATTTTCACTGCTTCATCACCAAATGGAACCTATAAAATAGATGATGAACTTTTTTTTACAGCCGTATTTAGTGAAATTGTGAATGTGACCGGTGATCCTCAGCTACTTCTCGAGACAGGCGGGGATAACCCGTCAATAGCACTCTATAATAGTGGTTCGGGAACTACAATGCTGAACTTTTCTTATATAGTTAGTCGGGGTGATACCAGCTCGGATCTAGACTATTATAGTCAAACTGCTCTGATTTTAAATAATGGGACTATTAAGGATAGTGTAGGAAATCTGTCCGATTTATTATTATTTGATCCTGGAGATGTAAATTCTATCAGTGGCACAAAAGATATCGTTATAGATGGTATTCCCCCTTCAATCAATCAAGTCTTTTCACTTACTCAAAATGGAAATTTCAATGAAAATGACCAAATTTCTCTGGCCGTAAAATTTAGAGAGCCTGTAGATGTTAGCGGGATTCCTAAACTTACTCTAGATACCAGCCCGGTTGATGCCTTTGCAGTTTATACAGAAGGTACAGGAAGCCCAACACTTAGTTTTTCTTATACAGTTGCTTTCGGTCAGAACAGTACTGATCTCGGTTATAGTGGTTCGGATGCATTATCATTAAACAGTAGTACTATCCGAGATGAAGCAGGAAATGAAGCGGATTTGTTACTGCCTGAAATGGGTGCATCAGGATCTTTGTCATTAAATAGTGACGTGATTATTGATACAGAATATCCGGTTACTATTTTCTCTTTTCAAAATGACTATTATAATGATAGTTGGGGAACAACGGGTTTAATCACTGGTACAGTTTTAGATTCAATTTCCGGTGTATCCTCGGTTGATGTTCAAATCTATCGTAGTTCTGATGGGTTCTATTTTAACGGAAATAATTGGTTGAGCTCTCAGACATGGTTACAGGCGGATAATACTTTTCCCTGGAGCTATCCGTTGTCTTACGAATATCTTGACAATAACCAGGAATATATTATCAGTGCAAAAAGTATTGATGCTGCAGGTAATGTTGAGAACACAGCCGTGTCTGATTCTTTTGTTTATGATATGGAGCAACCCGTTTCTGAAGTAGTATTAGATGATACTTTGTATAATAACGATAATTGGTCCAATGATAACACTATTTCTGGAATTGCTTCAGATTCAATTTCAGGTTCTTTAACCGTTTCAATCTTAATCAATAATATAATGGAAAATACTTGGTGGAATGATACATCCTGGTCTCAGGAACCAAACTGGATCTATGTGACTGGGACTAATTCCTGGTCCTATAGTTTGGATAATACATTTTTGTCTGATGGATTAATTTATCATGTTTATAGCAGAGTCCAGGATCAGGCAGGAAATACACAGCTTGATTCTGGTTTTGCATCCTTTACTTACGATATATCCGGTCCTTTAAAAGGTCAGGTGAAAGATGGATTAGCATTGATTGATGATGACTGGTCAAATGATGTGTCTACTATTTCCGCAGCATGGACAGGTTTTACTGACTCTACAACTGAGCTTAAGGAATACCTCGTTGCACTGGGCAGTGACTCGGGCGGTTTTGATGTTGTAAACTGGGTAAGTGTAAATCTTGACACATATTATGTGAATAATGCACTGGATCTACAGCATGGAGTTACCTATTATTTTAGTGTTCGTGCATTGGATGCCGCCGATAATATATCTGAAACAGCAATCACTGATGGTATCACAATTGATACAGAAGATCCGGTGATTTATAGTTTATATGAAGGTGATATCGGGGACTTAGATTATCAAAGTTCAGATTCTTCATTATCATTATTTGCATCAGCTGATGATGATTTTTCCGGCATAATATCTTATTCTTTTGCTGTTGGAACTGCACCGGGGGATACAGATGTAGTAAATTGGACAGATGAATGGACAGATTCATCTATTGCTATTTTAGATCTTAATTTACAACACTCAGTAACCTATTGGGGTTCCGGTTCCGTATCTGATTCTGCAGGGAATGTTTCTTTTTATTATGGTAACGGTATAACCATAGATTTAACATCTCCTCTGGAAGGACAAGTAATTGATATATCTTCTTTAGATATGGAAATTGACCAAGCTTATACACCATCTAAATCAATACTAATGGCTTCCTGGATCGGCTTTGAAGACAGTATCAGCGGTATTTCAGGATATGAATATTCAATTATTAATGATGGAACAACAATCGTAGACTGGACTGATGTAGGGCTTGATACTTTTATTATCGATAGTACAATATTATTATCTGATGGTCAGATCTATAAAACAAAAATCAGGGCAATCGATAGAGTGGGTCATATTTCTACATCAGTCAGTTCCGACGGTATAACTGCTGACCTTTCTGGGCCATTTGGTAACAGTATCTCTGACGGAGATTCTACTGATATTGACCGTCAGAATATTTTAGATATTTATTCAGGATATTGGGACATGTTTTCAGATGACCTTTCGGGTCTTGAAGGTCATGAATATGCACTCTTCGATCTTAATGATTCAATCTATTATAGTGAATGGCAATTCACAGGATTAGATACGGCAGTTTATTTAGATAATCAAAATTTATTAGAAAATCATACTTATCAGCTACATGTAAGAGGACTGGATAAGGTAGGAAATACTGGTGAGATTATTAATAGTGATGGAGTTTTTATTGATTTGTCCGCACCAGGTATACCATCAAATCTAGTCGGGCGTTTTTCTTCAAAGCGTATAGAATTAACCTGGGATCCTGTTTTAGAATATGATTTCAGTCACTATAATATTTATGCAGGACAAGATTCGAATATAGTTGAATCAATCATTAATTCAGATACAGCATTCGCACAGGTTTTTATGCCAGAATATCAAGACGGGGAAATGTATTATTTTAAAGTATCATCATTCGATATAGCTGGCAATGAAAGTAATTTTTCTTATTCAATAGGCGGTATTCCTCAATCCGCTATAATTACTGAATTATACCCGGATACAATTGCAACTATTTTTCGTAATGATAAAGTAGTACAACTTAAATTTTCACAGCCTCTGATAAGTCCAGGTGTGCCGGTGATGAGTTCTTTAGTATATGATAATATGAATATGACTTCTACGTACTCTGACACGGATACTACACTTACTATAACTATATTAGAAACGATAGCTTCTTTAGATACCATTAATTTGTCTATTCCTGGAATTGTAGACTGGGCAGGGGATACAGCAAGTGAAAAACAATTAAGGTTTCATACTTATCTATTAGGCGATTATGATCATGATTTTCATATTAGCGTTAATGATCTTGCCAGTTTTGTGACTGCATGGGATAATCAGGATATTACTTATGAACTCGGACCTGTAACAGGCGTAGTTCCTCACCTGATTCCGGACTTAAATAATATTTTTGATATGCGAGATGCCATGACATTAAAACGCATGTGGGACTGGTCAAACAATGCACCACCATTGATGGCAGCATATCAAGGAAATATTGGATATCCTTTGAGTATAGAACAATCTGGTAGAATACTGGAAATTTTACTTCCTAAAGAAACTATCGCTTCTGAAATTGTAATTAACTATCCCGAAGATGTCTTGGATATAGTTCAATCAACTGTACTTATAGATTATGATAAGGAAATAAATCTCAATAAAACATACACTGATGAAAAGAAGATATTGCATGCAAGTGGATATATAGAACGGGGAATTCATAATCAAAAAAGGAAATTATCCTTTGAAATATTATCAACATCTGAAATTGAAATACCGCTCTTTTTGGGTTATAAATTAATAGGCGAATCGGGTATTATTGCAAAAGGTATGGCTGATCTAAGGTTCGTTCCTACTCCTGAAGAATTCGCACTATATCAGAATTTTCCTAATCCTTTTAATCCAAAGACAAGGATTAAATATGACCTTATTGAAAATAGCAATGTAAAGCTCACAATATATGATGTTAGTGGTAGAGAAATAAATCAATTGATTAATAGAGTTCAAGAAGCTGGTTATCATTCAATTCTTTGGAATGGTAGAAATAGGCAAGGGAAAAATGCTGGCGCAGGTATTTATTTTTATGTAATAGAAGCAAATAATTTCCGGCAGGTTCGAAAAATGCTACTTTTAAAATAAGAGATATTTTTATCTAAAAGTCATTGTGTATATTTAACTAAATAAATTAATTAGTGTCTGAACCTATATATTGTTAAAAGATTAATAATTTAATTGAGGAAAGCTTTATGAATAAAATATCACTTTTAATTATCGGTCTAGTTTTATTTACAGGGTGCTCTTCTACAAAACCGCATGATAAAATTGATTTACCTAAATGGTATTTGAACCCTCCAAAAGACAAAAAAATATTTTATGGTGTAGGGGATGCTGAACGTCCACAACTTAATTTATCAAAAAAGGTGGCGACTTCAAGGGCCAGAGATGAGCTTGCCCGTCAGATCTCCACACAAGTACGTTCTAAAATTTCAGATTACCAAAAAGCATCAGGAATAGGTAAAGAAGCTCAGGCTACTGAATTTAATGAGTATACCAGCGGTAATATAATCAATTCCGCTTTAGAATTTTCTAAGATAGAAAAGACGGAAGTTGAAGGGAATAGGGTTTTTGTACTTGTCTCGTTTGATGTTGCAGCAGCAAAAAAAGCTGCAAAGAAAGCAATGAGAGATGCTGCAAAACTAAATGAAGCTTACAGAAGTGAACTTGAAGCTATAGATGCTTTCAATAGGCTCGATGAAGCCATAGATAAACTCGAAGGTACAACTGGGAAAGCAAAATAGTTTATATTCAGTATTCAATACATTGAATTAGGCGTTGCTCTTATTTATTATGCTTCGCTCAGGATTAATATTTATTTTTTTATTATTTTTTTCTTGCGGTAATAAACCAAATCCTAAATTAGATTATAATAAGATACCTTCTTGGATTAATCGAATTCCATCTGATGAGATATATTGGTACGGTATTGGTTCTTCTAATTTAAAGAAGAGAGAAAATGCCCGTGTCCTTGCTCGTCAAAGGGCATTAGGTGAAATTTCTGAGCAACTAATAGTAAAAATACAGTCTGCACTTTTGGATGTAGTAGAATCAAATAATGATCTAATCAATGAATTTTCTAAATCAGTAATTAAAACTAGGGTTAATACTAGTCTGGATTTTGTGGAGTATAAAGACAGTTATAAGATAAATGATAGGCTCTATATTTTAGCTAGATTAAATAAAAAGTTATATTATGAAAAAATTGCGCTTGAAAAACTGCAAATAGAAGAAATTGCTGGTGATCTTATTCGAAGTTCATTTTTGAATCTATCAGGAAATAATATATCTAAACTGATACTGGCAGTACAGACAGTTATACCACTTATTGATGATTCTCCAATGATGGAATATCCTATAAATTCTGGAAAATCAAAAAATATTTACCGTGTTGCTTTAAGTTTACTTCAAGAATATAATGATCGTATTGATATTAAATTGGAACCTGAGATATTAAAAATTAGAACATTAATTGATCGGCATAATAAAGTGAAGATAGAGGCTTTTGATAAAAAAACAGGGTTTCCAGTAAGCGGTATCCCAATTATTGCGAATATTATGGAAACATCTTTGAAAGATCAGAATATCTTCACGGATGGAAATGGAGTAGCATATTTTCAAATTGATAATAAAATTAATCTTAATAGGAGTTTTTCAATTATTTTTACTATTGATTATTTAAAATTGATTAATGCTCAAACAAGTCCTTTTATAAAGTTGGTACCAAGAAAATTTCCAATGGAAGTAAAAACTGTTTCTCCGAGGATATTATTGATTGAAAAAATAACAAATCTAGGAAATCCAGTGACCTATAGACATCTGGTATCTAATGTTAAAGAATGTTTTGAGGACAAATATTCTGCTTTATTTGTTAATGATAAAACCAATGCAGATCTATATTTAACTATTGGTATATCTACTTCTCAGAAGGGAGAAAGGTTAAATGAAAAATATCCATATTTTATGTTTTCTAATGGGGATTTAATCCTTTCGATTGCGGCCACAGGATATGAAGTTATGAATTTTTCTCTAGGTGAAGAAAAAGGAGCTGACTTTGATTCTGCATATCTGGCTGGAATGGATGCAATTAAAAAACTTGGACAGAATTTTTTGCTAACGTTATGTAAATAATTAGTGAAAACAAAATAACAATTATTTTTCGTATATCTGTTATAATTTTTATTATGAATAACATGAAACTTGGAGCATCGGGTTTACGATTTATGATTGATTATCCGAGGCAAGATGAAAAAGGGTTGGTTGAAGGTCGGGTACTATTACTATTGAGTAATAATAAAGATAAAGAGCCCCGTTTTCAAATTTCTGATAATGAAAATACTGGTTTTGTATTTGGAGTAGATGCAATTGGGAAGCAGGAACCAGAAGGTATCACTATTGATAATGATGTTTTAGGTTATCCTGTATCTAATTTGAATGACATTCCGGCAGGCGATTATTGGGTACAAGGATTAATTCATAAATACGAAACGTTTAATCTTCAGACAGGTCACCAGGTAAAACTTCCAATGGACCGTGGGGAAGGACAGCAATGGCATTCTGCTCCAGGCAATTATTACAGTAACTCAAAAAAAATATATCTTGATCCAAAAAAGAAAAAAATAATTAAAATTAGTTTGGATAAAGAAATTCCTTCCATAGATCAGCCTGAAGACACTCAATATGTAAGACATATCAAGATAAAAAGTAAACTGTTGACCAAATTTTGGGGACGTCCTATGCACTTGGGTGCGCATATTCTTCTACCACATGGATTTGATGAACATCCAGAAGCGAAATATCCTCTTATGATATTTCATGGTCATTTTCCAAGAGATTTCAGTGGTTTTCGGGTAGAACCACCAGATCCCGATCTTATTCCCGATTATAGTGAGAGATTTCAATTGGAAGGATATAATAGAATCGTTCAGGACCACGATCATCAGTTTTATAAAGACTGGATTTCAAAAGATTTTCCAAGAGTTATAGTCATAGAAATTCAGCATCCAAATCCCTATTATGATGATTCATATGCTGTTAATTCTGCTAATCTTGGACCCTATGGGGATGCAATTACCTATGAATTAATTCCATACATAGAAAAACAATTCAGGGGCATTGGTGAAGGCTGGTCCAGGTTTCTTTATGGAGGGTCTACTGGAGGCTGGGAAGCTCTTGCGGCCCAGGTTTTTTACCCGGAAGAGTATAATGGTTGCTATGCAGCATGTCC
>TARA_B100000686_G_scaffold35331_1_pt1 | contig 16616 bp, 16 predicted proteins | sample TARA_B100000686 | Tara Oceans TARA_B100000686 (sample SAMEA2622733) | marine metagenome | biome: marine biome (ENVO:00000447); feature: marine epipelagic mixed layer (ENVO:xxxxxxxxx); material: "saline water (ENVO:00002010), including plankton (ENVO:xxxxxxxx)" | depth 150 m
TTTTTTTTTAGTTTTAAATATAAATTGTAAAAACTCTATAATAGTAACTTAATTTAATGGATTAAAAATATGAAATTAATACATAAATCTATTTTGGATATCATTGGAAGTACTCCCATGGTAAAGCTTAGCGCATTTGATACTGGACTTTGCGAACTCTATGTAAAGTTGGAGAATCATAATCCCGGGGGTTCCATTAAAGATAGGATAGGACTATCAATAATTGAGGAAGCAGAAAAATCCGGGGTTTTAAAACCTGGAGGAACAATAATAGAAGCAACAGCAGGAAATACTGGAATTGGTTTAGCCTTAGTTGCTGCAATTAAAGGGTATAAGTTAATTCTAGTTATCCCTGACAAGATGAGTAGAGAGAAGATTCTTCATCTTGAAGGATTGGGGGCTGAAGTAATAATTACTCGTTCTGATGTTCCTGAGGGGCATCCTGAGTATTATCAAGATGTAGCAAGAAAGTTAGCTATGGAGACTAAAGGATCTTTTTTTGCTGACCAATTCTCTAACCCCGCCAATCCATTAGCTCATAAAACTTCAACTGCTCCTGAAATTTGGGATCAAATGGAAGGTAATTTAGATGCTTTTGTTGCTGGCGTTGGGTCTGGTGGGACAGTCACTGGATTAGCTGAATTCTTTAAAGAAAAGAATCCCAATGTGCAAATGGTTGTTGCAGATCCTGAGGGGTCAATAGTAGCTGATGCTGTAACTAAAGGAAATTTTAAATATGATGGAGGTTCTTGGCTCGTAGAAGGAGTAGGGGAGGACTTTATCCCAACTAATTTAAATTTGGATTTAATTGATGATGCTGTAACAGTTTCAGACAAAGAAGCTTTCCAAGTTTTACAACAGCTTCTTAAGGAAGAGGGTATTTTAGCTGGTTCTTCGACAGGAACTTTAATATGCGGAGCTATAAAGTGGTGCCAAAAACAAGATTCCCCAAAAAAGGTTGTTACTTTTGTTTGCGATACAGGAAATAAATATTTATCTAAGGCTTTCAGTAAATCATGGCTAAAGGACAATGAATTAATTGAAGATAAGCCAAAAGGCAATTTATCTGATCTTATAAGCAAAAGAGCAGATAAAGGAGAGATGATTAGTGTGAAGCCTGAAGATACTCTTATGACGGCATATAACAGAATGAGAGCTTCTGATATTTCTCAACTCCCCGTTTTAGAACAAAATAAACTTGTAGGAATAGTTGATGAAGAAGATCTTTTACTTAATGTTTATAAAGATGAGAGTCTTTTTTCTAAGCCTATAGATTCAATTATGGTTGTAGATTTAGAAACCATTGAAGTAAATTCAGATGAAAATTCACTTTATAAGATTTTATCTCAAGGTAAAGTGGCCATAGTATTTGATGAAGATAAATTTCTTGGTTTCATAACTAAGGTAGATTTAATTAATAGATATAAAAGTTTATTCAAGATAAGTTAAATAAATGAAAGATAAGAAAAACTCGCAAGGGTTTGCTACTAAGGCTATTCATTCAGGTCAAGAACCCGACCCTACAACAGGAGCTGTTATAGGTCCTATCTATACTAGTTCAACTTATGTTCAGGAGAGCCCTGGTGTGCACAAGGGCTATGATTATTCTAGGACCATAAATCCTACGCGACAGTCGCTAGAGAAATGCATTTCTGATTTGGAAGAAGGTGGACATGGGTTTGCTTTTTCTTCTGGCATGTCTGCAACTGCTACTGTTCTTGAGTTATTAGATTCTGGTGATCATGTTATTAGCATGGATGATCTCTATGGGGGTACTTATAGATTGTTTGAGAATGTTAGAAAAAGATCTTCAGGATTAGAATTTACTTATACCAATTTATCTTCATTAGATGGACTAGAGTCTTCCCTTCAATCAAATACCAAGATGATTTGGGTTGAATCTCCATCAAATCCATTACTTAAGATTGTGGACTTACGAAGAGTAAGTGAATTCGCAAGAAAAAATAATTTAATTACTGTTTGTGACAATACCTTCTGTTCTTCTTATGTTCAAAAACCTCTAAACCTAGGGTTTGATATTGTGCTTCACTCAGCTACCAAATATTTAAATGGCCATTCTGATGTTATAGGAGGGCTTGTTGTATGCTCTGAACAAAGAAAAGACTTATCAGAAGAGCTAGCTTTTTTGTCTAATTCAATTGGATCAATTATGAGTCCTTTTGACTGCTTTTTAGTGTTACGAAGTCTTAAAACCTTAGCAGTACGAATGGAAAAGCATTGTGAGAATGCTCAAGAAATAGCTAACTTTCTTGAAAGTCATGATGCTATAGATAAGATTTATTACCCAGGACTCTCTAGTCACCTGAATCATGAAATAGCTAAACAACAAATGAATGGGTTTGGAGGTATGATTACTATTGTTTTAAAAGGTGGATTAAGAAGTGCAACAACATTTCTAGAAAGAACTAAAATTTTTGCTTTAGCTGAAAGTTTAGGTGGGGTAGAAAGCCTAATAGAACACCCAGCTATTATGACTCACGCTTCTGTACCAGAAGAAATAAGGAAAGAACTTGGTATAGAAGATGGTTTGGTCCGACTTTCTGTTGGTATTGAATCTATTGAAGATCTTTTAGAAGACCTTTCTGCAGCTCTTAATAACGTTTAGTTGATTGCCAATCTGCCTCTGTAGAAGTTTTGTGGATTTTATCTTCAACTCCTAGAATTAATGCGAATAGAGCCATTCTTATTACTACACCATTATCTGCTTGTCTAAATATTGCAAGATTTGGATTTTCGTATAGATCAGAATTAAGTTCATTAGATTCTTTTCTCGAATCTCTTGGAAGAGGGTGCATGATGACAGTGTTAGGCTCACAATTAGCTGTGTAAATCTTTTTATTTAAACTCAATAGTCCTTGGTATTTTTTTGCATCTGACTTATTTTTAAATCTCTCTTCTTGAATTCTTGTCATGTAAATAATATCAACTTCTTTAATTCCTTCTTCAAGATTTTCAGATTGAGTTATGGCTAACCCTTGTTTAGACAGAAGATCTAAATAAGTTTTTGGTGGCTTTAGTTCTTCAGGTGAAATTAGATTAATAGTTATATTTTTATATAGACAAAGGGCTTTAATCAAAGAATGGACTGCCCTTCCATATTTTAAATCACCAACCAAAGCAATTCTTAAATTGTCCATTTCTTTATTTTGAGCTTCTAGCTCTTTTTTTATCGTATATAAGTCTAGAAGTGCTTGAGTGGGGTGTTCATTAGAACCATCACCACCATTTATAACTGGAACTCTACTTGCTTCGGAGAAAGATCTAACTGAATCCTCTTCTGGGTGGCGCATAACAATAATATCGCTATAACTACTTAATACCTGTGCAGTATCTACTAAGGACTCACCTTTGACTAAAGATGATGAACCTACTTCAGAGGTTTCTCTAACTGCCCCTCCTAACATATTGAAGGCTGCTCCAAAGCTTATCCTCGTCCTAGTGCTGGGTTCAAAAAACATATTACCTAAAATAGCACCTTCCAAAACTCTGGTGATCTTATTTCTTAAAGAGTAAGGCTCTAAATCTTCAGCTACCAAGAAAAGCTGGTCTATATCTGAGCGATCAAATTGATTTATCGAGAGGATGTGACTACCGTTAAAATCCACAAAAATTTTCAGTCTTCTTTTTTATTCTAACATCCTTAAGAAGATTTTTTGTAGGAGATAAATATAGGAGAAGACCAAGCTCTTTCTTGTATAAGTGAGAGACAATCATCCTTAGCATCAAAATTATCGCCACTAGCGTAACAAGGTCTAGTTTTTATGCACTCGCCTTTCTCATTTAATTCGCACCTCAGAGGGTCTCCTCCAACAGCTAAAGAAGGCTCTTGGATGGCTCTAACATAGTAAACAGTATCTATTTCTTCTGAACTAAGATCAGAATCTATAAACTCAAAACTACAACCTTCTCCTTGATCTTCGCAGTTAAAAACTTTCCAAGGGTCATTTATGGCTTCATCCAAATTATCAATATCTTCTGTCACAATAATTTTAACCACTTCTATTCTGTTTATTTTGTTTCTTTTATCAGAAGGGTTATAACACTCGTTTAAACATAGTCTTGAAACCTCATCTTTACTTAAGGAGTTATGAACATATTCAGGGCAACCTGGTTTTTGTTTAAAAGAACCAATAGCTTTAACTAAAAATTTAAGTTCAGATTTATCTGAAGAAACCTCGCTTCCCATTGGTATTTTTCCTAATTTAGGATGTATCATGTCAAACCAAAGTAGGATTCTCTCCCCGGAAGTCGCATATACCTCTCTGTTATAAAGGGAAGTAAATAATTCCTCTCTTCCTAATGATTCAGCATGCACAGCTACAAGACCACCAGTCGAGTAAAAAGAAGCCCCTCTTTCAGGTGGAATTAACCACGTTAAATTATCTTTTGCTCCCCAAGAATCTCCCATAGCTTTCCTAGCAAATTCTTTATATCCAGCTCCTGCTCTAGCTTTATGGTTATCAGAAGATCCTATAAGACCTAATTTAAATCTTTCAATTGAATCTCCTGAACTAACTTTAGAAGCTAAAGAGGATTGTGCACTCATTAGGGGTCGATAAGTGTAAGCAGGTAAGAATTCGTTCTTAAGTTGACCGCATTGTAACCAATCTTCTGGTTTAGAATTCTTTATAATTCCAAATCTACTAATGTCTTTAATTCTGCTCACAAACTCATTTTTTACTTCATTGGCTTTTTCATCACACAAGCTCTCTTTATTAAGTTCACATTGTTTTTTAACAATTTCTCCTGCTCTCCAGCAACAAGGTTCAAAATCTTCTGTAGGGTCGGGGCAAACCTTATTTCCATTTTTATCGGTAATGTAATGCCTGAAGTCTTTATAAATCTCTGAATTTCCATGACCCGAATAAACCTCAAACAGCCTTTGTTTATTTTCATCATGTTGATTTAATTCTAATTGAGATAAAAAACTTGAGTTAACAGGAGAATGAATTCCCCAAGCTGTCCCATGAGGTATAACTAATGCTTCTAAATTTAGTTCATCAATTCTATTAAATAATTCTTTAGGTGTAGCTGCTGCTTCTTTGCATTCCTTATAATTTAACTCTTCTTTACTAAGATCAGAACAAAAAGGGATTGAGTATGTTTCTTTTCTATAAGCAAGGAAATCCATGTCTATTTTTTCAGGAGGGAAGTCTGCTAGAAGCAATATCGGGGGAGTTAATTTACTTTTTAAAATATAATCCATACCTGTTAAACCAGCCCCTATAGGAACCGAAGGAATGTTTTCAAGATCTTTTAAGATTACATTCTTATGCCCAAAGTGTTCTTCTGGATTACCGGCTTCACCTGCCATTTGAGTCCACTCCCACCCAGCAAAAGCAATTAAATCCTTATGATTATCGGAAGAAACAGAATTACAAGATTTAGTAGCCTGAACAGTCTTATTCCACATATCTTTAGTTAGACCTTCAGCGTGATCTGTAATTGAAAAGAAATCTAAAGCAGAACAAAATCTGGCAAAGTTGCATGCATCTGAAGGGGGATGAACTCCTTCTCCTTGTAGCATTGGAAGGCTAAAGAAGAAGGCGTCTTGAGAGAAAGTAGTATGAACATGAAGGTCTCCAAAAAATATTTGTTTTCCAGTTTTTCCTTCTAGGTGGGCTATAGGTCTAGTTTCCGCAGATATTTGTCCATCTTCAGGAAGAGAACCTAGATATCCTCTTGCCATCAAGATGTATAGAAAAATTAATAAACAAAAAAAATAAAACCCATATTTTAAGAATTTCATAACTAAGCTAATCCCTTTCCTCTAACTGAAATCCATTCATTAGTTGGGCTATCTACTTCTCCAAATTTTGTACCAGTTTCTGCAAAATGATAAACCATGGCAGTCCTTCGAATATTTGAGTTGTTGTCATAAGATTTATGCATAAGAAAACTATGAAACAAAAGGAGGTCTCCAGTTTGAAGCAGTAAAGGCATTTCATTTTTAAAATTATGATCTTTTATCTCTGTATATCCATAATTCGCTCCTGGCCTATCATCTGGTAAATGTTCATGCAGAGGTTCCTGGTGTGATCCGGGTAACACAACAAGACATCCATTTTCTATGGTCGATGGGCTAGTTGCCAACCAAGCTCCAACTTGCGGTTCTCTATCAAAAGGAAAGTAAGAAGAGTCTTGATGCCAGGGTTGACCCCAGGCTCCTGGATTTTTAAAAATAAATTGGCTTAAGAAGCAGTCTATGTTTTTTCCTAGAATATCTTCTAGCAAGTTAAGCAAATCATTTCTTTTTACGAAATCATTAAATATTCCTTGATGATGGAGCCTGAAGACTTTTGACATTTCATCCTCAATATCTTTAATTTCCTTAGATGGTTTCATTTCCCTAATCCCTATATGGCCATTATCAATGTAGGCATGGCTGAATTCTTTTGTATTCTTGACCATAGAACGAGTTATATTTATCACAGTTTCATTCATTTCATTACATAGATTCTCAGGGTAGAAATTAGGAATAAGGATGAAGCCATTATGGTTCCATGAATCCTTTTGCTCATCAGATAGAAAGTTGGTCTTTTTTAAAAACTTAGAAGACTTTCTTCCTTTTTGTACATTAATTATTTTAGTAAAGTCTTCTTTAGAAGAATTATCTTGATCTTTTCTGGACATTAATTAGTTCCGAATTAAATTTTAAATATTATTTAACCAACTTAGTGGTTAAAAAGCATTTTATTTGAGAAGATGGATTCTGCAAATTATTTAAAGTAGGAGTGTGCATGGCAACTTTTGATGAACTTAAAACACAATTAGAAGGCTCTTTTGTAGCTGAAGGGGCATCTGGATTAGAGGCAAGCATTCAAATTAACATTGAAGGCTTAACAAATTTCTTTATAGATATAAATAATGGAAGTCTCAATGTTGAAGAAGGAGATTATGATGACCCAAAGCTAACATTAACTTTTGATAGCTTCGAGACTATGGAGTCAGTTTTTTCAGGAGATCAAGCAGCTGCCATGCAAGCTTTCATGACAGGAAAAGTAAAATTTTCTGGAGATATGACATTAGGACAAAAGTTGGGTGATGTGTTTAAAGCACCTGAATAAATCTTAGCCCTTGTATTTAACTGAACAACCGTAAGGTTTACTTACTTTAGTTGTTATCTCTTCACCTTTCTGTAACTTAGAGAGAGCATCTTTTACATGATTGTCTGCTTCAAAGAGATTTTTTGTCCAAAAACCTTTTCCCCCAGCATCATCTATTGCTCCTTGATACCTGAGTAATCCTTTTTTATCAATGATATACATGTGTGGGGTAGTTTTGGCTCCATACATTCTTCCTACATTTCCATCTGGATCAAATAGTACATGGTTGGGAAGGGCATCTCTTGATGATGAAAGTTCATTGGCTTTTTCAGGCAGAACGTAACCTTGAGTACCTGGCGCAGAAGAAATTATTGTTAACCAAATAACATTCTGATCTTTCGCTTGTTTCTGGGTACTTTGCATATTACCTGTTGCATAATGCTTAGCTACAAACGGACAGTCATGATTTGTCCACTCTAGGATTATCGTTTTTCCTGTAAAGTTATCTAAAGAGATCTTTTTTCCATAAGAGTTTAATAATTCAAAGCTAGGAGCAGAAGAGTCTGTAGCAATGGATGCAAAATTGAAATTAATAAATAATAGGAGTATTAAAGATATTATTTTTTTCATTCAGATCCCTTTATTAATAATATTAATTAATTTCATTTAAAAAAGCTAACAACGTTTCCTCTGTAAGTAATTCGGGCAAAATAATTGGATCACCTTTGGAGGGGAATAACAAATACAAAGGCACCCCGGTTCTTCCATATTCAGCCAATATGTTAGCTATTTCTGAATCCTTTCTAGTCCAATCAGCTTTTAAATAAACTATGCCTTTTTTATTAATTAAATCTTTAACTTCTTGCTGATCTAAGGCTATTGCTTCATTTACTTTACAAGTAATGCACCAGTCAGCAGTGAAATTAACAAAAACAGGCCTTTCTTCAATTCTAAGAGAATTAAGTTTTTCTAAACTAAAGCTGTTTGTTGCTTCCATAGGCTTAAAGGTTTGCTCACTAGCATTCAAAGGTAATAGCCAAAAAGAAACACTTATTAGTCCAAGAGAGAGAGCTAAAGTCAGCCGCTTTACAGGAATGCTAGAGCCTTGAGTCTTGTCTAACATCCAAAAAGTTAAGGCAATAAGTAAAGCACCTATTAAAACTTCAAAAACTGTTTGTATTTCTACTTGAGCACTAAGAACCCATGCTAGCCATAAAGCTGAAGCCCACATTGGGAAAGCCATAATCTGTTTTAGAGTTTGCATCCATTCACCAGGCTTAGGTAATTTAGATAAAAACTGAGGAAAGATACTGAGTAATAAATACGGAATAGAAAATCCTATCCCTAATGCCAGAAAAATTGCTATGGACTTAAATCCAGGTTGCAATAATGCTAAGCCTAAGGCTGGTCCCATAAACGGCGCTGTACAAGGAGAGGCAACTATCACAGCTAAGACCCCAGTAAAGAAAGAGGACATCAAGTCTTTTCTGCCCTGACCTAAAACTCCTATACTTGCTAGCCTACTTCCTAAAACTATATTTCCCATAAATATTATTCCTATCGCGACGAACAGATAAATTAGAGTAGATACAACCCAAGGGGATTGAAGTTGATATCCCCATCCAATAGCTTCTCCAGAAGCTCTAAGAGAGATTAATAATGAAGAAATAATTAAGAAAGTGGTTAATACACCGGCAGAAAATATTAATCCATGATGAAGAAGCTTTCTTCTTGACCCTCTGCTCTGTTCTATAAAGCCTAGTATTTTGATTGATAAAATAGGAAATACACAGGGCATTGCATTAAGAATTATTCCTCCTAGGAAAGCAAAAAATATACCTGTCAACAATGACATTGAAAGTTCAGAAGACTTAGCACCATTTCCCAATGGTAAATCAACTTCGTAGAACTCCTCTTTTGTTGGAGTCTTAATCTTCAAGACGCCTCTAAGTTTATTAGTCTCTATTTGTATCTCAGCTGGACTTAGCTCTAAGCTTAAACTCTTGTTATTTTTTTCTAGCTTTTGTTCCTTTACGTAACTAATAACCCCATAATCATTAGGAAAAAAATAAACTTCTGATAAGTCCTTTGGTCTTAAATCTTCGAATTGCAAAAAAATCTTGTTGTTAATAACAACTACCCTCGAAGATTGCAGGGAAGGAATAGGTAAAGATGTAGATACATCGTTTAGTTTTTTATAGAACTTGCTCTTTTCTTTAGGGCCTTTAGATAAAATCAGATCCACTTTTCCCTCTTGTGGAATGCAGATTTCCTTGCAGGTAAGCCAAGTTACTTTAGCGGAAATAGTTAATGTGTCTGAAAAATCTTGAGGGGATTTTATTTTAGTAAGTAATATAACCTGATCCTCATAACCATAGGTCATAAGAGGGTCAACAGGAATTCTTTCAGGACCTGGCCATAAAATATTTGAGGCTTCAAATCCTTCAGGAAGATCCCATTTTATAGTTGCTCCTTCACCTGAATCACCTGGATTCTTCCAGTAAGTATGCCAGCTTGAATTCAGCTTAATTTCTAAACCAACAAGCAATGTATCTTCAGCATCTATCTGATAGCTTTCACTTATTAGTCTGATACTTGATTGACCAGCATCAAAATATGAATCACCGAAGGAAGTAGGAACAAAAAAACTGATTAAAAAAAACAATACTCCAAGTTTAAGAGAGCTTACTATCGTATATAATTTTTGCATTATTTAGTTATGGAACAAAATTTAAGCAGGCATTTTAACGAAAAGGGCTTTGTAATTGCAGAGAATCTTTTACAAAACTCAGAAATAGAAGATTACCGAAGAGCTTTAAAATCAGCTGTAAAAGAAAGAAAGAAGCTAGATAAAAGAATTCTTTCAGAAAAAACTGAATACGAACAATCATTTATTCAGTGTCAGAACCTATGGGAAGATTTTAAAAAAATTAGACAATTAACCTTTGATCAAAGGATAGCAGGCACTGCAGCTAAACTTCTAGGAGTCAAAAAATTAAGAATTTGGCATGATCAAGCGTTAATTAAAGAAAAGGGAGGTAGAGAAACTGATACTCATCATGATCAACCTTATTGGCCTATAAAAGAAACTGAGACCATTACTGCTTGGATTCCTATGGTTTCAGTTAATGAAAAAAACGGTCATTTAGGCTTCTTTCCTGGTTCACACAAAATAAAAGAAAAAAGATTTATAAATATATTTAAAGGTAAGGTAGGTCAAGAGGAGCTTGAAGACATAACTCAGTTAAAAGGTCTAGTTCCAGAGTACATTGATATGAATCCAGGTGATGTTTCTTTTCATCATGGATTAACTTTTCATAATGCTAAACCCAATAAGAGCTCAGAAGATAGACCAGTTTTTACAATAATTTTTTTTGCAGATGGCTGTACAAGAGGGAGCGATAGTTTTCATTTTAGTGTCGATAGGGCCTCTATAGAAGTTGGAGAGAAGATTGAAAGTGATATAACACCGCTAGCTTTTCCAATAAAAAGACCTCCAAGTAGACCTAAAGAACCAATTTCAGATGAGTTCATATTTCCTAAGTCTTTAGGTTTGTTACCGAGAGATAAGGACATCTTTGATTAAAAACTTTTGTTTAAATGAGTCAGGACAAGGTTTTTCCAGATGAGATACCCATTCTGATTCATATGTAAACCATCCTCCACAAACAAACTAGGGTCAGCCATTCCATTTTTTAAAAGCATGGTTTTCCATACATCTATATAGACTAAGCTATCCTCTTTTTCTGCTAGATCTTTAGCTAATTTATTGAATCTTAATTGCTTATCCCTTAAGTAATGTCTTGCAATACTGGGTTTTATACCTATAAAAAAGACCTTTGTATTAGGTAAAGTAACTCTTACGTTGTGGTAGAAGGAAAGAAAGTCGTTAAATACCTTATCTACAGATTTTAAGGCTGTTAGGTCATTTGTTCCGCAGAAAAAAACTATTCCTTTTGGCTCATAAGGTGTTACCACTTCATTAAAGTAATTATTTATGTGTGCTATGTGCGCTCCTCCAAAACCTCTATTGATTACTTCATGAGGCCACATATCTTCTTTTAAAGTTTTCCAGTAAACGATACTAGAACTTCCAATAAACAAAATCGAATTCTTTAAAGGAGGATTTGAAATATCATTTTCTTTAAAGCTTTTTATTGCATCCTGATAAAAACTGGGTTTACTCCATTCAGCTAAATAGATAGCCCTTGTTTTAATATCCGCGACAGACATAGTTTGATTGTTAGCCTCTAGTTCGTTACGTATTTTTTCTTCATAATCTTGGATTTGGTCAGAACAGGAAAATAAAATCAGGCTTAATGAAAGAGTAACGAGAGACGTGTTGATATTCTTAAGCATTACCAAAGTCAGGACTAACCATTCTTAAATCAAATCCAATTTTTTTAGACAAAATATTCACTTGATCTTTTGCAGGCGTATTAAAGATTATATTAAAGTCAGAAGGTGATTGAATCCAAGCGTTTTCATTTAATTCTTCATCCAATTGACCAGGATTCCATCCCGAATACCCTAAAGTTATCAAATAGTCTTTAGGTCCCTCACCTTGAGCTATAGCTTCTAAGATATCTCCTGATGTGGTTAAAGAAATTTCTTTACTAACATTTATTGTACTTTCCCAATTTAATGGCTTTCCATGAAGTATAAATACAGCATCAGGATTTACAGGACCACCTAATAAAAGATTTTCTTGTTCTATTTCAGATGAGATCTTTAACTTTAAGCTGTTAAATAAATCTGCGCTTTTAATATTAGTGGACCTGTTAACTATTATCCCCATAGATCCTTCAGGATTATGATCGCAAATATAGATGAGGCTATCAGTAAAGTAGGATAAATCTTTTTCACTTGGAGAGAAATAAAGTAATTTATCTTTACATGTTTCTGGTTTATTAGACGGCATGATCTTAAAGTTCAAATTGATTCAACAAGTAAAATGCTGAAATAACTAATGAATGATCTATTTTTCCTTCAGTTATGAGAGTAGGGATTCTATTTAAATCTACTTCTAAAACTTCTATATCTTCCATGTCGTCTAATTTCTGATCTCCAATTTTTTCAACATTATTTGCTACATAAGTAAAAAGGTAGTTGGACATAAAAGCAGGATTAGGAGAGATTTTTCCAATCTCTAGGATTTCATCTGCGCTATAACCTGTCTCTTCTTCCATTTCACGTTTGGCAGCTAGAAGAGGGTCTTCTTCAGGTTCTACCATTCCACCAGGTATCTCTAAAGATATTTCTCTGTTTCCAAATCTATACTGTTTAACCATGATTATCTTATTTTCTTTAGTTAAAGGAATTATGTTTACCCAGGTAGGAGCATCTATTACCCATACGGGATGAGTGTTATCTGTTTTAGGTGATAAGACCTTATCTTCTCTTAAACCGAAAACTTTATTACCGAAGATCGATTTAGTTTCTATTGTTTTCCATTTTCTGGGCATTAACCTTCCTTTTTATTTTTTCAAGAGAGATAATAGCACTAGTTCATTATAGGAGAGAGTATGTCAAAGCACGCAGCTTTAGATCGTTTTGGTAGATCAGGTAACCCTTTAATAAGGTCAGATCTTTTTAATCAAACAGCCATTGGAGATGAAGAAGTAACTACATTAGATGGAGCTGTTAATAAAACAGCTATCCTTTTAGCTTTGACAGTATCAACAGCAGCCATTAGTTGGAATTTTCAAGGTCCTACAATGGGTTTAATTTCAGGGCTAGGCATGGCTGCCGGTGCAGTAGCTTCAATAGCAACCTTCGGTTTGTGGATATTTACTTGGATTATTAAACCGACTCCTCATAGAGCTCCCTACACAGCTCCTATCTATGCAATAGGTATGGGATTTGCTATTGGTTTAATTTCAGAGCAGATGGAAAGCCAATTTCCTGGTATTGTTATTCAAGCAGTTTCTCTAACTTTTTTTGTAGCCGCATCATTACTACTGCTTTATAAGACTGGTGTGATTAGACCAGATCAGAATTTCCTGCTGATTATGGTTTGTGCAACATTAGGTATATTTTTTACCTATTTAGCTAATTTTATTTATGCAATGGTTACTGGCAGTTCATTCTCAATTATTACTGATACAGGTCTTATGGGGATAGGATTCAGTCTTTTTGTTGTTGCAATTGCTGCTCTTAATCTAGTGTTGGACTTCGATATTATCGAGCAAGCAGCTGAAACTAGAACCCCTAAATATATGGAATGGTTTGGTGCGATGGCTTTGGTTATGACTTTGATTTGGTTATATCTTGAAATACTAAGATTACTTGCAAAACTCAGATCCAATTAATGAGTACAGTCACCTTATTATTAGCATTATTGGGTATTGCCTCCTTAATAGTATTATTTTATTTTTTAAGGTTTAAAGCTTCTTCAAGACAAACGGATAGAGATAATCGTATTCCTTGGCATAAGATATGGTTTCAGCGAGAACGATATAAAGAAATAAAAGTATCGATTGAAGAACAAAAACAGCCGAAAGATGAAACCCAACCTTCAGAGGAAGAGGACGCCAATTTTAAAAACTAACTCTCAAGTCATATAGCAACTTATCCAATAGCTTCAATAAATAGTTTTTCATAGTCCTGCAGATTTGGAATTACTGGGTTAGTGAGGGAGCACACATCTACTACTGAATGCTGAGAAAGTTCTGGAATCATATCTTCAACTATACCCATCTCTCCTAGATTTTGAGGTAGGCCAATCTGATTGTTCAAGTTTTCTACAACTTCAGCTAAATCTGTAGATTCGGGTAAGCCCATGCTACGAGAAATCCTTTGGTATTTATCTCCCACATGAGGTTTATTAAATCTTATTATGGTAGGTAAGATGACACCATTTAGGGTACCGTGGTGTAATTTCAATTCTTTATTTGCACCACAAGCATGACTCATAGAATGAACAGCTCCTAATCCTTTTGTGAATGCCATGGCGCCTTCGGTAGCTGCCATCATCATATTCCATCTTGCTTCTTTGTTAGATCCATCTTTAACTGCAGTAAGTAGATTTTTTCCTCTAAATATTCTTTCTATTCCATCAAGTCCAACAGCCTCTGCAGGCGGATCAATCGTAGGAGATAAAACAGCTTCAACACAGTGAGTAAAGGCATCCATTCCTGCACCTGCTGTCATTAGAGGGGGTAGACCAAGGGTTAGGTCAGGATCACAAATCGCTGTATCGGGTATCAAATTTGCGCTAGCTAAAATTAATTTTCTTCCATCATTCATGATAATTACAGATCCTGAAGAAACCTCGCTTCCAGTACCAGAGGTGGTAGGGATTGCCATTAGTGGAGCTGTATCTGCTATTTTTTCAACCCCACCTTCATTTACTGAATAATCAGCTATTGTTCCTTCATGGGTAGCTAAAATAGCTACTGCTTTACCTAGATCAATGCTTGATCCGCCTCCAAAGCCTATTATTCCATCACATCCTTCTGATTTATAAGCCTTTAGAGCTTCTTCAACAGCTTCTTGAGTTGGGTTAGCTGGAGTTTGGTCAAATATAATAGGTGTAAATTCGTTTGAAATCAGATTTCTTACTTTATCTAACATTCCTAATTTGACTAGACCTTCATCAGTACAGATAAGAGGTTTTTTAATCCCCATACCCCTTAAAACTTCTGAGATTTGTTCAATTGCACCATGGGCAAAGATTGGCTTATTGATGTAATTTAGCTGTGTCATTAAATCCCTCCTGTTAGATCAATAATTACTTTCAATTTAGTTTACACTTAAACTTATTTGTCAGCATTCTTTCAAAAAAAGTTTATAAGTGGAATTAGATAACTCAAAAGCAATACGAATCAAAATATTGGACTTTTTAGCCAGGAGAGAGCACACCTCTAAAGAACTATTTTCCAAACTTGAAAGAAGGGTAGAGTCTACAGATCTTTTATCTGATGAGATTAAGAAGCTTAAAAATGAAGGATTAATAAATCACGAAAGATACACGGAACAATATGTTCATTCTAGATCTAAAAAAGGATATGGACCTCTTAGGATAGAACAGGAATTGAAGCAGAGAGGAATTGATGAAACTATCAGCCAGCCAATAATGCAGAATATAGATTGGAATAAATTATCTTTAGACGTATTAAAGAAGAAACTAAATACTGATACTCTCTTAGATGTTAACCAAGAGCTAAAAATGAAAAATTTTTTAAATTATAGAGGCTTCAATTTTGAACAAATAAAACAAGCTTTTTTAACCTATAAAGAATATCAAAAATAGATTGTGGACTTAGTAAAAATCAAATCATATGATTAGACTTTCTTAAGCTATGAGTTATCAAGTATTAGCCAGAAAATGGCGCCCTAGCTCTTTCGATGAAGTCGTAGGTCAAGAACATGTTGTTAAAGCTCTATCAAATTCTTTAGATAGTAATAAAATTCATCAAGCTTATTTATTTAGTGGAACTAGGGGTGTAGGAAAAACTACTTTAGGGAGAATCTTAACCAAATGTTTAAATTGCGAGAATGGGCCTAATTCTTCTCCTTGTAATAAATGTCAGGCATGCGAGTCAATAAATGAAGGTCGATTTATGGACTTTCAGGAAGTAGATGCAGCATCTAGGAGAAAAGTAGAAGAAACCCAAGATCTTTTGGAAACTGTAATGCACATGCCTGGTTCTTCCAGGTATAAGGTTTATTTGATAGATGAAGTCCATATGCTTTCAAAGCATAGCTTTAATGCTCTACTAAAAACTCTAGAAGAGCCTCCTCCACATGTAGTGTTTATTCTGGCTACTACTGAACCAGAGAGCATACCAGCAACAGTTCTATCAAGATGTATGCAGTTTCATCTAAAAAACCTAACTCCTTCCCAATTAAGTACAAGATTAAAAGATGTGTTAATTGATGAGGGTATAGAATTTGATGAAGAAAGCATTAATCAAATTTCAAGAGCAGGAAAAGGAAGCTTAAGAGATTGTCTCACCATTGCAGATCAAGCAATTGGGTTCTGCGATGGAAAGTTAACAGATTCACTTGTATCAGAAATGCTAGGAACTCTTCCTTATGACCACATCTACAATTTAATAAACTATTTGATAGAAGAGGATGCCTTTAAGCTTGTTGAAGATTTAAAGAAAATTTCAAGCCTAAGTGTCGATTATCAAAAATTGATGGATCTCTTGTTAGAGGCTCTCCAACACATGACTATTATAAAAATCTCTCCTGAAAGTATACCTAACTTAAATTTACCTTCAGACCAAATTATCCCTTTAGCTAAAAATTTAGAAATCAATGACATCCAGTTGCTTTATCAAATTGGCTTAATAGCAAAAAGGGATATGGATCTCGCCCCTAATCTGAGTGATGGATTTGAAATGGCTCTAATTAGAATGATGTCTTTCTTACCAAAGAATGACTCAGAGGATAATAAAAAAAAAGAAACTAAAGAAGACTCAATTGGAACAACAAAGAATGTTGAAATTAAGACCAATAAAGTAGCTAAAAAGAAGGCAGTACCTACAGAAGACCATGACACTGATGAAACAGAATTTTCTACACAAAATTCGAAAGATC
>TARA_B100000686_G_scaffold43138_2_pt1 | contig 16530 bp, 13 predicted proteins | sample TARA_B100000686 | Tara Oceans TARA_B100000686 (sample SAMEA2622733) | marine metagenome | biome: marine biome (ENVO:00000447); feature: marine epipelagic mixed layer (ENVO:xxxxxxxxx); material: "saline water (ENVO:00002010), including plankton (ENVO:xxxxxxxx)" | depth 150 m
GGAACTTCAATTAGGAGAAGAAAAAATTCATTTAGAAAACGGAACTTGTGTAGATATACCTCAAAACGCATGGCATCGAATTTCTAATTTAGGCTCAATTGACCTTATTTTTATAGAAATACAGAGAGGTTCTTCCCTGAAAGAAGAAGATATTCAAAGAAAAGAAGATGATTATGGGAGAGCAGACTAAAAAGAGAAATTTGTCTATTCTCCCTATTTGATAATATATTAAATAGTTTCTAAAGCAGTTTTTAACCTTTCTACTCCCTTTTCGCATTCTTCACTTGAGCAAGAATAAGCAATCCTTAAGTAGCCTTCACCTGCTTTCCCAAAAACTCCTCCATCTATTGTCGCTATAGCATGCTCATTTAAAAGATAATCTGCAACATCACTAGAATTTGCACCAAAGGCTTTCACATTAGGAAACGCATAAAAAGCTCCTGTCGGCAAAGCCAATGAAACCCCCTTAATTGATTTCAGCCCATCTATTATTATGTTTCTTCGCAATGAAAAAGCTTCTTTCATTTCTTCCATTGGTGCTTGATCCTCTGATATTGCAGCAGCAGCACCATGCTGAATAAAAGTATTCACACAAACCGTTGTATATTGTCTTATTTTAAGCAAATGTCGTGACATCTCCGGACTTGCAATCGTCCATCCAAGTCTCCAACCATCCATACTGAAGAATTTAGAAAACCCATTAATAATGACTGTTCTTTCAGACATCCCTGGCTGTGAAAAAATACTAGGTGCAACCGGCCCCTCTCCAAAATAAATACGAGAATATATCTCATCAGAAATCACGATTAAATCATTTTCGATAGCTAACGAAGCTATTTTTTGGAGTTCATCTTCAGGAATAACACAGCCAGTCGGATTTCCAGGAGAGGTAAGACAGATCATTTTTGTATTTGAATTAATTTTATTTTGTATATCTTCTGAACGAAGATTAAATCCATGCTCTTCTTTTGTTTCAACTTCAATTGGAACACCACCAGCAATTGACACGCATGATTTATAATGATGCCAATTTGGATCTGCAATAATGACCTCATCTCCAGGATTAATTAAAGCCAACATTGAAACAAGAATCCCTTCATTTGCTCCTGCCATAACTATCACTTGAGTATTAGGATCAACTGAAACTCCAGTATCTACTTCTGTCCTCTCTGCTATTCCTTTTCTTAAAATTGGGATACCTGTACTGGGCGCATAATGAACATCTCCTCTATCGAGTGACGTTTTAGCAGCTTCTTTTATATGATTTGGAGTATCAAAATCTGGACGTCCAATCTGCCAATGAACGACATCTTTCCCTTGTGCTTCTAGTGCTGACACTGCATCGAAAACTTTTCTTATACCTGAAAAAGGTATCAAATCTAGTCGACTCGCAGCATAATCCTGCGGATTAAAGTTCATTTATATCTCCTTAACATGAAAATTAAAAAAGTTCAGACCGTATCAAAGTCACCGCTTGACCAGAAAGAATAATATTATTTTGCTCAATGCAAACCTTGATAATACCTTCTCTTTCAGAAATTTGCTTTCCTATCAGTATTTTTTTTGAAAGTTTATCAGACCAAAAAGTTCCTAGTGAACAATGAGAGGAACCAGTCACCGGATCTTCATCTATTCCAATAGATGGAGCAAAAAATCGGGACAAAAAATCAAAATCATTATCCCCAGATGATGCCGTCACAATCAAACCCCGACATTCTAATTCTTGAAGTTTTTGAAAATTAGGATTTAAATCTTTAAGAACATCCTCAGATTCTACCTCCAGCAGAAAATCATTTAATGATGTCTTAGCACAAAATTTCGGAACTATTCCTATTGAGTCAACTATTCCTTTTGGGAGATCCTCTTCTTCAAATTCTATTACCGGAAACTTCATCTGTATCCAGTTTTCACTTACTTCACAACTTATCATACCACTGTTTGTTACAAATCGAATCTTTTGTTCATATGGATGTAAGCCTTCATTCCATAATACATGTGCACTCGCAAGTGTTGCATGTCCACATAGATCAACTTCGCCTTTAGGAGCAAACCAACGCAAAAAATAGGACCCACTATCTTTTTTGCATATAAAAGCTGTCTCGGACAAATTTATTTCAGATGCAACTCTTTGCATCCATGTTTCATCTGCAGGACTTGGTAAAACACAAACAGATGCAGGATTCCCAGAAAATGGGAATTGTGTAAAAGCATCTACATGAAAGAGTCTAAATGACAAAAAAACTCCAAAAGGAAAAGTCTTATGAAATATTTTTCAACAAACTAATAATTTCTTCGTCTTCAGGAAATCGATTTTCTTCTAATTTTGAAAAAATTATTTTTTCACCAATTGTTATTTCAAAAGAACCTACACGAAATTCTCCATCTTTATTGCCTACGATTTCTATAAATGGAAATTTATTTTCAAGAGACTGAGCTAACTGCTCAAATTGAGGTCTATAATTTCATCTTTCACAAAATTCAATATGAAGTTTCATTTTAAACTTACTCCAATTCTCTTTTAAGAATTAAATAAGTGTACTACTTCTAAGAAGAAAAATATTCTGTTCTATAGAAAAAAGTTTTTTAAATCACGAATATTAATAATTTCTGATTAGACATAGAATGGTGATATTATAATTTTCAATTTAATTAAATGAAAACCTTTTTAATAAAATCAGTTAATTAGATACTGTAAAAAAATAATTGGAGTTTCCATGGCCGGCATAACAGATTTTAAAATTTATGTACCCCCATATCGACTAAACGGAGAGTTAATTTCTTCTGTTTGGGGAAGAGGAAATAAGAGAGCATCTAGACCAATAATGTCCTTTGATGAAGATACTAATACTATGGCTGTAGAATCAATTTTAAGAGACTCTACTTGGGGGGAAATAGACGTAGATGCTCTTTATTATGCCTCAACAAGTTTTCCTTATACGGAAAAATCAAATGCATCTATAGTTGCAGAAGCTACTGATCTGAAAAGTGATATTTTCACTGCTGAGTTTTCAGGTTCATTACGTTCTTCCACTACAGCTCTCAAAAGTGCAACAGAATCTATTAAAGCAGGCACTATCAAATCTGCTGCTGTAGTCGCATCAGAATCAAGACCATCATTCCCAGGAAGTCCTGATGAATTGTCTTTATGTGATTGCTCTGCCACACTTTTTATTGGTGAGGGTGAAAAAGTAATTGCAGAAATTGAAAATTTCTATTCTTGGTCAGAGGATTTCGTTGACCGATGGAGACTACCTGGAGAAACAAGCATATCATCTGGAGACGCAAAATTTATTCAAGATTACGGTTATATCCGTCAAACAGTTTCTACTGTAGAAGGACTTCTAAAAAAAACAGGAGCTACGCCTGAAGATATTGCTCATGTTGTATTTTATTCCCCAGACTTAAGAACAAGTAGAGCAATCAATAAAAAACTTGGCTTTCCTGAATCTTCTTATCTTCAATCACCAACAGTTGAAAGAATTGGCGATGCGGGAACTGTGATGCCCTTTATTTCGTTGATAGAAACCTTAAAAAAAGCCAAACCAGGAGAGTATATTATCGTAACAGGACATGGAAGTGGAGGGGATGCAATTTTACTCCGTGCAACTGAACATATTTTAAATTTTGCCTTCGAAAATGATTTAGAAAAAGCCCTTCAAAAACAAATTCCATTAGAGAATTATGGAAAAGTTTTAAATAATTTCGGAGTTACATTTGAAGATGAAATTAAACCCTTCACATCTCCTAGCATTTTATGGAAAGAAAATCGTGCAAATATGAGACTATTGGCTGGCAAGTGTAAAGTTTGTTCAGAAATTCAATATCCTAGACAACAAGTTTGCAACGGTTGCGGCACTCGTGACAAATGGAATGAGGTTAAATTGCCAAGACGAGGAAAAATCTTTACATTTGTTCACGATTATCTCCCTCCATCGCCCGATGGTTATATAACTATGGCAACTGCTGATATGGAAGGTGGAGGTAGATTCTATGCACAACTTACAGAATGTAAAAAAGAAAGTGTTAAAATAGGTATGGAAGTTGAATTAACTTTTCGAATGTTACATAAGGGAGATGGGTTTTATAACTACTTTTGGAAATTCAGACCGCTATAAATCTTAAATAGCCAATAAATGGGAGTTCAAAAATGTCAGAAAGTATCTCAGGGAAGGTCGCCATTATTGGAGTAGGAATAACAAAATTCGGAGAACTTTTTAACAAAAGCTACAATGACCTTGTGGTTGATGCAACTTTTGAAGCATATGAAGACTCTGGTATAAATTCGGAGGATATTGAAGCGGCCTGGCTCGGTACATATTTGCCACTCGGTTGGGGATTTGATGGAACCGGAGGACCCTCTCTTGCTGAAGCTTTAAATCTCTATCCTAAACCTGTTTCTAGAGTATCAAATTATTGTACTACTGGAATGGAAGCAGTCAGAATGGCAGCAATGGCAGTTGCATCTGGTATGCACGATGTTGTACTTGCGGTGGGTGCAGAAAAAATGAGAGAAGTTCCTCCTAGAGGTAGTTTGGTAGCTCAACATATTGAGAAATTACATCCTATGTATTCCAAAGGCCGAACTGCTCCAGGAAGTTTTGCTATTTTGGCAACGAGATATTTCGAAGAGTATGGTGCTACAAAAGAAGACCTTGCGGAAGTTGCAGTTAAAAATCACTATCATGGTTCATTAAACCCTAGAGCCCACTTCAGAAAAGAAATAACAAAGGAACAAGTCTTAAAAGCTCCCCCAGTAACTGAACCTCTAGGATTATATGACTGCTGTCCTACAACTGATGGTGCGGCTGCTTTAATTTTATGTAAAGCAGAACTAGCTGAAAAAAGATTTAACAAAAAAGACTATATCATTATAGATGGAATGGGTCTTTCTTGCGCAACGGGATACATTACTACAGCCTTTAATCCAAAATTTAAATTCACGGGATTTGAAGCTACACAACATGCATCGAAACAAGCGTATGAACAAGCTGGAATTGAAAATCCCTTAGAAGAAATAGACGTGGCAGAAGTACATGACTGTTTCACTATAACTGAAATTTTAAATTATGAAGATTTAGGATTTGTCAAAAAAGGGGAAGGTCCCGAATTTGTAAAGAGTGGATCAAGTAAACTAGGAGGACAATTACCCGTCAACACATCTGGTGGATTAAAAAGTTGTGGTCATCCAATAGGAGCAACGGGTGCTCGCGTTTTAGGTGATTTATCTAATCAACTTCTTGGTCGTTGTGGTGATAGGCAAGTTAAAAATGCGAAAAAGGCCCTTGGTCACACATTAGGAGGGCCAGGTTCAGTATCGAGTGTCTTTATACTGAGTAAAAATTAACCAGAAATGAAATTAAGTACCTGTACCAACAAAAATATTTACAACCCCACCTGTCAATGAGTGTATGTTCACGTCTTTAAAATTATATTCCTCCATAAGTTTCTTTGTTTCATCAGGCGAAGGAAATTCAGAAACTGTGGCTGGTAAATAACTATACGCATCACGATGACCAGAAAATAGTCTTCCTAAAATTGGAAGTATACATTTAAAATAAAATTTAAACGCTACACCCCAAATGCCTACGGGATTACCAAACTCTAGAATAACAATCTTTCCACCAGGCCTTATAACTCTAGACATTTCTGCTAGTCCTCCCTCACGAGACTCAAAATTTCTATAACCAAAAGAGATAATAATTCCATCGAAAGATCCATTCTTAAATGGAAGAGAAAGCGCATCACCTTGAATAAAATTACAATCTAACAACTGCTTGGCAATTTTAGATTTTCCAATACCTAACATTGGAAATGCAAAATCTAAACCAAAAACTCTAGTTTTTGACTTGTTTTTTTTTGATTTTGATTGTTTAAAGATTTCCAAAATGACATCTCCAGTTCCTGTCGCTATATCTAAAAAAATAGGCGAAGAAATAGAATTCTCACACAAGAAACTAACTGCTCTCTTTCTCCAGTAGAAATCTAAACCAAAGCTAAGAGAGTGATTAAGGAAATCATATGTAGAGGCGATGTTTGAAAACATCTCTTTTACTTTTTTTCGCTCAATTACAGATGACAAAAATAATCCTCTCAGAAACGTAAAAAAACATCTGATATTCCACCTAAAGATATAAATACAGAAACTAGTGCGTTAAGGTTAAAAAAAGAAATATTTACTTTAGTCAAATCATCTGGTTTTACAATATAATGTTCCCAGACTAACAAAAAAGATGCGACTCCTAATCCAATCCAATACAGAATCTCCATTCCTAAAATCGTGCCAGTAATAATAAAAAAAACGACTGATAGAATATGCATTAAAATGGAAATTAAGAGAGATTTTTTTGTTCCTACAAAAACAGGAATCGAGAATAGGCCCTCTTTTTTGTCAAATTCTTCATCTACACATGAGTAAATAAGATCAAAACCAGCAACCCACAATAAGACGGCTAAAAAAAGAAAAAAAGGCGCAAGTTCTAGTTCACCTCGAACTGCAATCCAAGAACCTGCAGGAGCACTACCTAGGACAAAACCAAGAAAAAGATGTGTGAATGAAGTAAAGCGTTTTGAATAGCTATAAATTACAATTACAAAAAAAACTAGAAAAGAAAGATAGAACGAAAGATTATTTAACATCCAAGAAGAAAAAAAAAATAAAAACGAAAAAAAAAGCATAACAGGCCAAACATAAAAAGAATTCAAGAGAGGAAGAAATATAGATCGACCTTCAGTTCTTGGATTTTTAAAATCTATTTTTCGGTCAGCAAATCGATTCAGAACCATGGCAAAGTTCCTTGCACCCACAACAGCCATTATCATCCAAAATAAAACACTTAAATCAGGAATACCATCTGCTGCAAGAACAGCACCAAGTAATACAAAAGGCAATCCAAAAATGGTATGTTCAAATTTAACCATCTCTAGATATTTCTTTAGATTCAAGAAAATAACTCCTCAAAATTCTTAAAATCCATATTCTTTCCATCTTTGAGAAACCAAAGAAATAATATCTTCATCCATAGTAATCACATCTGGCCATCTTCTATTGAAACCTTCTTCTTTCCATTTTTTTGTTCCATCTATTCCTACTTTGCTCCCTATATGTGGCATACTTGAGGCATGTTCTAAGGCATCCACAGGACCATCAACAAACATTAGATCTCTTCTTGGATCAATACTTCCAAGTACTTTCCATGCAACTTCACTAGTATCATGAACATTAATGTCATCGTCCACAATTACCAGAATTTTCGATAAAGACATTTGTCCCATACCCCATAAAGCTGCCATGACCTTACGCGCATGATATGGGTAGGATTTTTTAATAGATACTATAACCATATTATGGAATACCCCTTCTGAAGGCATGTGCACATCTACTATCTCAGGCAATTGCATTTTCATTAGTGGAAGAAAAATTCTACCGGATGCTTTCCCTAACCAATAATCTTCCATTGGGGGTTTTCCAACTATAGTGGTTGGATAAATCGGATTTAGCTTTCGGGTAATTGCAGTAACATGAAAAACTGGATAATCATCTTCTAATGAATACCATCCTGTGTGATCACCAAAAGGTCCTTCTTCACGCAATTCACCTGGGTTAAGATAACCCTCAATTACAATGTCAGAACTAGAAGGAACTTCTACATCTACAGTTTTACACTTAACAAGTTCTACACTTTTTCTCCTAAGAAACCCAGCTAAACTTAACTCGTCAATTCCTGGAGGCAAAGGAGCACTTGCGGCATAAACAAGAACTGGATCTCCTCCTAGCGCAATTGCCATTTCCATTTTTTTGCCTTCTTTCGAACTAGCTAGAAAGTTCTGAGCTCCATCGTGATGTAAGTGCATGTGCATTCCTGCAGTTTTAGAGTCAAAAATCTGTACTCTATAAAGACCCACATTTCTCCTATTAGAAACAGGATTTCTAGAATAAATATGTCCAAAAGTGATGTAACGACCACCATCATCTGGCCAACACTTCAAAGCAGGAATGGAAAATAAATCTGGATTCTCTGTTTCAACAAATTGCTGACACGGAGCAGTTCCTACGTTCTTTGGAGCAAAGGAACTAATCCTTGCTAATTTAGGCAACATTTTTACTTTTTCAACTAGTCCCTCAGGTGGTTTGATCTCTAACAAATCTGCAATTTCATCTGCAACATCATCTAAGCTTTCAACACCCAGCGCCATATTCATACGTTCATCAGAAGCATAAGCATTAATCAAAACTGGAACATCAAAAATATTTCCATCTTTATCTACAGGTTTTTCGAAAAGTAAGGCAGGGCCAGAGGATTTGACATTCCTATCCGCAATTTCTGTAATTTCAAGTTCAACTGAAACAGGCACAGAAATGCGTTTCAAATCATTTACATGCTCAAGTTTCTCAACAAATTCAGATAATGCAGAATATGCCATAATAAAATTTCTAATCTAAAACTTTTGGTACAAGGAAACAACTATTTTTAAAATCTGGAGCTAATTCTTCTAACTTATCAACTTTTGGTTCATTAACAATATCTTCTCTATATACATTTTTAATATCAAGAACATGAGAAGTAGGTGGTGTATCTGTTGTATCTAATTCATTTAAGTTTGAAATATAATTCAAGATTGAACCTAACTGCTCCGTAATCTCTTCAAATTCATTCTCTTTAAAATCAAGTCTTGCCAGACGAGATATATGAATTACATCATCAAAGGAAATTGACATCCTACACCTATAAATTAATTTAAACCTACAAATATATACAGCGCAATCATAAGATTTTAAATTGAAAAAGTAAATAAAACTCTACAGTCTAATATCTGATTCCACTGCCTTATTATTTTTAGAACGTATCAGTTTACGTTCAGCATAAATACCTTTTTTAACATTCGTATTAGGAGAAATCCAACATCCTTGCCCAATTAGAGTGCCAGGAGAAGTAACAACATTACAACCGACTTCGACTCCATCTCCTATAATTGCCCCTAACTTTCTCAAGCCAGTATCAAATTCTTTTCCGTCAGAAGGAATTTTTACAGTCTTAGTAAATTTTCCTTCTTTTTCTTCTTGAGTTCTAAATTCTAAATTAGCCAATTTTGCACCAGCACCTAAATTTGAAAAGGCTCCTAAAATGCTATCTCCCACATATGCAAAGTGACCAGCTTCTGAACCTTTCAAAAAGATGCTATTTTTTACTTCTGTAACATGACCAACCACAGACTTTTCTCCAATCAAGCAAGATTCTCTAAGATAGGCGCCATGTCGAACTTTACAACCTTTTGACAATTTACAAGGACCCTTAATAAGAACCCCTGGTTCAATTTCAACCCCTTCCTCAATTAATATATTGAGAGAAGAAATCTTAAAAGAATTTACCGAAACAAAAGTTTCATTACTAACTATTCCGTAATCATTTACTTGCAAACCTTTAGTTTCTTTCTTATCTCTTTCAGGAAAATCAGATTTCTGAATCAATGAAATTAAATTTTCATTCAATGAATCAATTATTTCCCATACAAAATTAACATCGTTATTCGGAAATTGTTTCAAATCAACAAAATAGTCTCCAGGAAGAACGTTAGACATAAAATTTCTCCAAAAAAGATTCCCCTAATTCAGTGAGAAAGAATTTGTTCTCTTTTGATCCAACTAACCCTCCACTTATTGCATTCTTAGAAATCTGTTTCAAGTCGATTACTTCCTTGATGGATTCATCCAGCTTTTCAGCCATTATGTCTTCAGAATAAATACCTTTTTCAACCATCTCCATAAAAATTTTCTCAATCTTAAAAAAACTATTATCCTTATTCTTTAAGGATGAAAAGATCAAAGGGAAAATAGAATCAAAAATCTTTTTCATTAAATCCTGCATATGAAAATCAGCTTTCATAACTAAACTTGTCTTATCTTCAGTTCCTGAATTACGTATATAAATTGTAGCTCTTATGTTGTTATTTGAATCTAGGATATTAACATAAAGGATATCTTCGCAATTCTTGAAATTTTTCCATTCAACGATAAAATCTGATGGAGATAGTTCCAGAATACATTCTTCAAGAGAATTAGACAAAAACTTCCGTACCTCAGAACTCAGAAATAAATTTTCTTTGTTCACATAAAAAATACTATACGTTGATTTATAGTCTCTCTCAAAAGGAAGTTTAAGAAATTCATAAAATCCCTCTATACCTTTAGTACGTTTGATTACCAAAAGAGATGCAACAGTATTAATAAAACTCTTATAGCCATCTCCAATATAGGCATGACGAACGAAACCAGAAGAATCAGTTAGAACGCTTCTCACAATTGTATGCCCGGACTCTTCACCACCAATCAAAAAATCATCACCATATTCACTTGGCTTTTCTAAAATCCATTTGTCTCCAACAGGAGTTACAACTACTTCAAATCCCAATTCAGACAGACACTTTTCTGTACCCATATTGCTTTCTATTGTTAATGCTGCAATCTTTTTACTATCCAGTTCTCCCGCCATTGAAAGAAAATTAGCTTGAAGAACAATACATGAGTCTCCATTTAAAATAATAGAAGAATCATTAAATGGGTTGTAAATCAAGGTATACGATCTATCTCCATCAGCATCAAATATACCTGCTACAACAATTCCTTTCCCTTGTATTAATTCTTCTCTTCTTTTATTGCCTTCTTTAAACAATGATTTAACTCCGGCATGAGAATCAATTATTTTCTTTTCCTTTAAAAATATTTCTTCCTTATTCTCTAAAGCTACCACACCTCCACCTTCATTAACGTTACCCTCTTTCAAGGTATTCACTTCGATACATTCTAAAGGTTTTAATTCACTAGTTACTTCCATAGCAAGACCGCTCCAAGAACCACAGGCACTATCAATAATCAAAGAAACGTCTTCAAGATCAGAATCTTTTAACCAAGAATTAGTTCGAATTAGAATATGCTGCTTGTAAAATTCTTTAGATTCAGATGAAGAATCAAAAAAATCTGAATGTAAAGGCATTGAATCAATTTCGTTCCAAGAAATATCCCAGAATATTTTATTTAACATATCCTCTTCGTGTGGAAATAATTTTCGGTAATCTGGCGAAATAAAGACTTTCACACCATTTTGCTTGTAAGAGTTGTGAGAAGCTGTAAGAATTATTGCACCAGCTGCACCAACAGCATTTGCATATGTAACTGCTACAGGGGTAGGAGCAATAGACAGAGAAAGAATGTGTGCATTAGATTTCTGCAGTCCTCTCATTGCTGCGTTATAAAATATTCCATTTCTATCTCTGGGATCCATTGCAAAAACAATGGCCGAGGGAGAAATTAATTTTTCAGACGATTTTTCAATCAAAAAACGAGAACAGGCAAATACATAATGTTCTATAAATCTTTCCGTCAAATAACCCTTTTCAATAAATAACTCTTGATGGCCTTTTAAATTATTTAACGAATCCTCTTCCCTAAAAACAAATCCTCTGACTCCATCAGTCCCTTGTAATCTAAGAGTTGGCATTTTAAAAATTAAGCTACCGTGACAGATTTGGCTAAGGAACGAGGACGATCCACGTTTCTTTTTAATCCTACTGCCATGTAATAAGACAATAGTTGGCCAGATAAAAGATGAAGGAAAGGTGCTTGAAAAGTCGATACAGATGGAAGAATTATTTCATCGCTTAAAAGATCTTTAGGAAAGTTATTATCAAAAAATCTTATTCCTAATACAAATCCTCCTCTTGCCCTAATCTCTTGAACGCTGTTTAAAGTCAAGTTATACAGATCTTCCTGCTCTTTCGGAGGAATTAAAACTACCGTATTTACATTTTCATCAATTAGGGAAATTGTTCCATGTTTCAAAAAACCTGCACTCATACCCTCAGCGTGCAAATAAGTTACTTCTTTCATTTTTAATGCACATTCTAACGCTATAGGATAATAAATTCCTCTTCCTACAAAGATCCAATTACGCATCTCTAAATGTTTTTGAGTAAATGAATGGAAAAAACCAGATCTTTCATCAAGGATTTCTGATATTAAGTCTGCAATACATAAAACTTGAGTTCTGATTTCTTTTACTCTTTTCTCGTCTATTTTCTTTTTTAATAGTGATAATTCTAAAGAAATTAGAAAAAGGATTACTGATTGACTTAAAGCAGCTTTCGTACTAATTACGGAAACTTCTGGACCTGCACCCTGCATTATACAATGATCAACAGTTCTTACTAAAGTTGACCCAATGACATTAACAATACCAGCAGTTTTTACATTATTTTTTTTAGCATATTCAACCGCATTTAAAGTATCAAAAGTTTCTCCGGATTGACTTATCACAATCAAAGAACTTTTGGGTCCGGGTTTAACTAGATGAACAAATTCATCAGTACTAATCGCAGGCATAAAAAAATCTGCCAAATCATTGAAAAAATACTGTCCCAGGGAAGCAACATAAAAAGTAGTTCCAACTCCTGCTATGAAACAGTCACTACTTGAATCGATAAAATTCGCAAAATTCAAGAGTTCTTTTCTTGGAATTTCTAGTGCAGTTTTAATGGTTGAGGGTTGATCATAAATTTCTTTAAGCATGTAATGAGAAAATGACCCTCTATCAGACATAGTTGCCTCCCAAGGTATTTCCGTCACTTTCTTGTTTATTGGATTACAAGTACTAGTTTTTTTAACTACACACTCTCTTTCGTTAACTAAAGCGTATTCTCCATCATCAAGAATTATACAACTCTGAGTAAAAGGCAAAAATGCATTAAAATCAGAACCGACAAAATTAGTTCCTTCACCTAATCCGATACTTAACGGGCTACCTTGCTTTGCACAAAGAATAGCACCTGGTTCATTTATCGAAATAACAGCTATCGCAAAAGACCCTTCTATTTCAGATAAAACTTTAACGAACGATGCTTCGAGATCTAATCCTTCTTTCTCTTGCATAGATGCAATCATATGAGCAATTACTTCAGAATCGGTATCGGAGTGAAAGCATATCCCATCTTTCATAAGTGTTTCCCGAAGTTCGTTGTAATTTGAAATTATACCATTATGAACAAGTGCAAGATGATTCTTGCTATCAGTATGCGGATGAGCATTTCTTTTAGATACATCACCGTGTGTTGCCCATCTAGTATGGGCTATGCCAACAGACCCTGACATTTGCGAAAACTTTTCTTTCGAATTTACAGACTCAACAGTTCCTATATTCTTTCTTACTTCAATACAACCTTTTGAATGTGTAGCCATACCACAGGAATCATACCCTCTATACTCAAGTGAAGTTATTGATTGCAACAACCTTTTTGAGATATCAGATGAAGAAACTATCCCCGCAATTCCACACATTAGTTACTCCCTGACGGGTAGGTTATAAAAGGAGGTATCGTAGACTCTGTAGGCAAAATTGATCCTGGTGCAAATGTATTAGATGCTCCGATTTTACAACCATCTCCAATTAAGGCTCCTAATTTTTCTAAACCTGTATCTTCTAAACCCGAAGGCATTAAAACCTTAACCGATTCTTCTTGAGATTGATTCAAGGTCATCGTACCCGAACCAAACTCAGTTTTTTCGCCAACCACACTATCACCGATAAAAGAAAGTCGACCTACTCTTGAACTTCCCATCAAAATACAATTTTTAAGTTCTACTCCAAAACCTATTACGGAATTTGGACCTATTGAAGTATATGGACGAATCAAAACTCCATTGCCTATATAAGAATTCTTGCCTATAAAGCAGGGACCAGAAATTGAGGTGCCATCTTCTATTATTACATTAGACTCAATTATCACGGGTCCTCTAAACTGAATAGAACCACGAAGTTGAACGGAAGTGTCAACATTCGCTACATTCCAATCGTCCATCAACATCTTATTTACATTTAAAAGTTCCCAGGGCCACTGTGGATCAAACCATCCCTGCTCCCATATGGCACTTATCAAACCACTATCAGAAACCAAAGAATTTAGCGATTCATCCATTTCCATGTCAGATAAAAGTTTAAAAAAAGATTTTGGTAATATGAAAGCACCAGATAACACATAGTTTGCAATTTCTTTCTTAGAAGGTTTTTCTACAACTCTTTTTATACTTAAGTCAGTATTGAGAAAAACGGTTCCAAAATCCTCCGCCCTATTTGTATGTGTTATAGATGCAACAGGTTTCCCAGAAGAGGAAAAAATATCAAAAACGTTTCTGTAAATATTACCCGAACTACTAGAATCTGGATAAACCAACATAAAGAATTCATCATCAAAAAAGTTTTTTGTCATCAAAATAGCATCTCTTATTCCTGTAGGTTTATCTTGACGAACATATTGTATGGTTAGACCTATACTTTCTCCTGTTCCAAAATGATCAACAATTTGCTCACCATATTTTCCTATGACAATAATCACTTCCTTAATACCTATATCTTTAATTTTAACTAATGTAGATTCCAAAAAATTCGTATTAGCAATAGGCAACATTACTTTAGGTCTGCTAGAAGTAAATGGAAAAAGATTTTCTCCACCGAATGCAGATAATATTAATGCTTTCATACCAAACCTCTAATTAACAAAAAACAAAACAAAAAAAGATACTAATGCAAACGTTAAGAAACTTCTAGTTTTTTTAAATCTTCTAAAGTATTTACTCCCATAACTTCTTTTGCATTTTCAGCTGAAACAGACCCAATATCCATTTTATCCGATATCGCCATTTTGAAAACATCAGTCAAATAATACTCACTTTGAGCATTCTTTTTTCTTAATTTAGGCAAATATTCTCTTAAAAATTCAATACGAAAAACATAAGTACCCGTATTCACCTCAGAAATTTGTAATTCTTCTGGCAAAGCATCTTTTTGTTCTACTATACCTAATATTCTATTTTTTCTCTCTTTATCCCTTAAAACTCTTCCATAACCGGTTGGATCATGTAAAAAGGTTGTTAACATAGTAGCAGAATAATTCCCCTTTCTATGTCTTTGTAACAACTTTTTTAAAGTTTTTGAACTTAGGAGAGGAACATCACCACTTAAAACAATCACATCTCCCTCTTTTTCTTGTAAATTCGGTAAAGCAACTGAGATAGCATGACCTGTTCCTAATTGTTTTTTTTGATAGGCAAAATCTAAATTTTTGAAATTATCTCTATTCGAAATTGCTTTTTCAACCTTAGACGATTTGTATCCTAGTACGATAATTAATTTTTCTGGATTTAATCTAAGAGCATTATTCATAACTGAAAAAATCATAGGGATTCCACGAACGTTATGAAGCACCTTAGGAATTTCGGAAAGCATTCTCTTTCCTTTTCCGGCTGCGAGAATAATCACAGACAATGGATCGGGAAACAAGAGAATTAACTCCGCTTTTTTCTTTTTGAAGAGATTTTCGAACCCTGATTTGAAAGACCTAAAAGTTGTAGTTTTTTGCTCAATGTATTTCTGTTCATTCCTAGGAGTCGGGCCGCTTTAATCCTGTTTCCACCGCTTTCTTTTAGAACTAGTTCTATCAAAGGTTTTTCAACACTTTTTATAGTATGCTCATAAAAATCACTCCCATCTTCATCGCTAAGAGCAGGAATAACAGCTGCTAATTTTGTTCTCAAAAAACTTTCTATATCTTCTACATTTTCGTCCACTTGTGAAACTTTAAGATTTTCAAGAGAAAGAACAGCAGAATCGGAATAAGTTAGTGCTTTCCATAAAAGCATTTTTAATTCTGAATCATTTCCCCACCATTTTTTCGAACAAATCCATTTGAGAGCACCAGGTGTTAAATAACGAACTTTTTCTTTCATCTGCCAGGCATAATCTTTTAAAATGGAACCCACAATAGAAGGGATATCTTTCCTTCTATCTCTTAAGGAAGGAATCTTAATAGTATAGTTTGGGATTGATACTTCCGACAAATTTGGGAATTTTTCCTGTATTAATTTTTGAGGATCAATGATTTTAGAAATAATTAAACGAAACTCCGAACTTACTCCCAGTCTCTCCACTGCAGAAATTACTCTGTTTTGATTCTCATGAGATAGAACAGAAAAATCATCTATGAAAATTGACCCACCAAGATGGAGTATATTTCCTTCTTCTCCTTTATACATCTCTAATCGCATCAAATTCTTTTCTAATTCTGCCTCTGAGATTTCTTTGGGAAACCAAGCACAGAATGGATGCTTCATTCCAGGAAATTTTACATGGAGTTCTTTAGCAACAGAAAAAGTATGCACTCCCTTCTCACCCTCGATAGAGACTAATTTAAATTTTCTTCCTGCCTTTACCAAGATATTCTTCAGTTTTTTTGAAGGGGCACTATCTCCGTTGGTAGTATCAGACTGATATGAAACACTAACTTGGGATCTGAGCCATTGAAGTTCACGTTTTGAAGCAATTTCTTTTTTATATATTTTTACAAAATTAATAATTTCTTCTATTTGTACTGGATCCACAAATATTGCACGAGCACCAGACTTTATAAAAAGATTAGCTAGATTTTTATTACGCGAAGATAAGATAACTACAACTATCTTTCCTGAAAGAACTATCTTTTTCACTAAGT
>TARA_B100000686_G_C16805908_1_pt1 | contig 16517 bp, 13 predicted proteins | sample TARA_B100000686 | Tara Oceans TARA_B100000686 (sample SAMEA2622733) | marine metagenome | biome: marine biome (ENVO:00000447); feature: marine epipelagic mixed layer (ENVO:xxxxxxxxx); material: "saline water (ENVO:00002010), including plankton (ENVO:xxxxxxxx)" | depth 150 m
AATAAGGTGAAAGATATCCTCTATCAAACTGCATTCCTTCAACAACATCAACATAGGTATCAGTTCCTTTTGCTTCTTCAACAGTTATTACTCCCTCTTTACCTACTTTTTCAAATGCTTCGGTAATTAAACTTCCAATATTTTCATCATTATTAGCTGAAATACTAGCTACTTGCTGAATTTTTTCTGAAGAATTTCCTACTTGAACAGATTGTTTTTCAAGATGTTTAACAATTGCAAAAACCGATTTATCAATTCCTTTTTTTAAATCTAGCGGGTTTGCACCAGCTGCTACATTTTTCAAACCTTCTTTGACAATTGCTTGAGCTAAAATGGTTGCTGTTGTAGTTCCATCTCCAGCAAGATCATTTGTTTTAGATGCAACTTCTTTTACCATTTGAGCACCCATATTTTCAAGAGTATCTTCTAATTCAATTTCTTTAGCTACTGTTACACCATCTTTAGTCACTTGAGGTGACCCAAAAGATTTCCCAATTACTACATTGCGACCTTTTGGTCCCAATGTTACTTTTACTGCGTTTGCAAGAGCATCTACACCTCGTTTGACACCATCTCTAGCATCAACATCAAAAATAATTTTTTTTGCCATGATATATTAGTTTATATTTTTAGTTAAATAATTGCCAAAAGGTCACTTTCTTTCATCATTAGATAGTCCGTTCCCCCATGATTTAATTCTGTGCCTGAATATTTTCCATATAAAACCTTGTCTCCTGTCTTAACTGTTACAGGATTTTCAGCTGTGCCAGGCCCTACAGCTACTACAGTTCCTTTTTGAGGTTTTTCTTTTGCGCTATCGGGAATATAAATTCCTGATGCTGTTTTAGTTTCTGCGTCCAATGGTAATATAAGGACTCTATCTGCAAGTGGTTTAATATTAATTTTGCTCATATTAAAAATTTTTTATTACACTCTCTCAATTTTCATAAATTGTGCCAGATGAAATATCAAGGTACATTTTGACAAAAATATGCCAGGGTGTCATATTAAAATTGATTTATTAAATTATTAGTCTTTTGTTTCAGGAATTGAATTTGATGGCAAAGATTCTTCAGGAATAAAATCTTCAATATTTTCACTTTCTATCAATTTTGAATCTTGGCTAGTAGTATTCCTGTCTAGTGCCATATTTGATAATAAAATTAGGATTAATAAAGCTGCTCCCAAAATCCATGTGCTTTTATCTAAAAAATCAGTGGTTTTTTGAACTCCTCCCATTTGTTGAGAAGTTCCACCAAAAGATGAAGATAGACCACCTCCCTTTGGGTTTTGAACCATAATTACTAATATTAGTAAAAAACAAAGAACAACAATAAGTGAAATAAAAATGTAAAATGTGCTCATAAGGTCATTTATTTTTTTTCTTTAGATTTTTAATTTTATTTACTTGGATTGCAAATAAACTATTTTTTTCTGGATATTTCAAACCTAAAATTTTGTAAGCCTGAATAGCTTTATCATATTTTTCTTGTTTTACAAATATTTTGGCTAGTGTTTCTGTCATTAATTCATTATCTGAATAGTAATTATTTAAGCTTAGATCCTCTTCTGCTTTTTTTTCATTCTTTTTAGTATTTCTAATATTAGATTTATTTTTAATAAAAGAATCCACCAAAGCCCAGTTATCATTTTTTTCACCTATACTTGAAAGATTAACTTCGATTGATTTATTAGATAATGCGATCCATTCGAAAAATGTTAACTCTTTGTCGATCTCTTTTTTATTTTCCTCGATAATTAAGTTATAATTAAGTTCTTTTAATTTTTTGGTAATATTCTTTTTAATTAAACTTTTTTTGATCTTTTTTTCGATTAGAGTCATTAAAAGCCTTCTGTCATAAGTTAGAATAGCAGTTTTTTCAAGAACCCTTTCATAATCTATGTTTTTTTGATGTTTTAAAGTTTTAGCATATAAAAAATGTGCAGTATGAAAATAAGGATACCTTTGAGTTAAATTTTCTAGACTCTCATTTATATCTAGAGTAGTATGATTAATATTTTTAATTAGATTATGAAATTCTTTTGAGTTCATTTTACTACCATTTTGCTAATGTGTCATTAAAGATATTTTGAGTTATTCTTTCAAAAATTTCCTCAAGCGCTAGGTCTCTTACATCATAAACTTGCTTCTCAGCCGGGAAATCATAGAAATGAGAAAATGTTTTTTCAAAATCATCATCCTCATTTTTTTTATTAAAATATCTTAAATTCACTGTCATAGTTAATCTATTTTGTGCTGCTTTTATCTCAGCTGTAGCTGACATGGGTGTAACGCTAAACTCAATTATTTCCCCCTCATATATTAAGTCACCTTGTTTATTTACAATAGAAAGATTAGTTTGATTTAATAATAAATCTTGGAGAGCGATAGTAAATTCCTGATCTAGTCCTGGTTCTATAATTGAGCCAGGTCTATTGCCTGCTAAATTTTCAAAAAAATTAACTTGAAAAGTTTTTGTTCCAGCTGGAATGGAAGCACCTGTAAATGAATAAAATTTACATCCTTGAATATATAGAATATTATAAAATAAAATTATTGAATATATTTTAATCTTCAAGTTCATTTAAATCGTATTGTTTGATTTTTCTATATAATGTTCTTTCAGAAATACCAAGTTCTTCAGCAGCTTTTTTTCTTTTTCCTTTACTTCTTTTTAGTGCTTGTTTTATCATTTCTATTTCCTTGTCTAGTAAAGATAATGGTTCTTCTTCTAGAACTGTCTCTGCATAATCATATTTGTAGTCATTAGATTTTGATTCACTTTCACTTGATTTTTTGTCTAGTGTAATTGAATGTGCCTTAGGCTTATTTATTTTTGTTTCTTGCTTATCATAAATTTTTTGAATTAGACCTTGATTTTTTTCTTTTATTTCTGAAGAACTATCACTTTGCAATAAATCTAATGTTAATGTTTTTAAATCATTTAAATCTGATTTCATATCAAAAAGAACTTTGTATAGAATTTCTCTTTCAGAAGAAAATTCACTATTTCTTTTTTCTTTATTTATTAAAGCAGGAAGTTGATTATTTAATTCTGGTAAATAATTTTTTACAATTTCACTCGAAAGCATTCTCTCTTTTTCAAGAACTGAAAGCTGTTCGGCTATATTTCTTAATTGGCGAATATTACCACTCCACCTATAGTTTTGTATTAGGCTTTGAGAATTTTCATCTAATCTAAGAGTTGGCATTTTATACTTTTGCGCAAAGTCTGCTGCAAATTTCCTAAATAGAAGAGGAATATCTTCCTTTCGATCACGAAGAGGTGGTAAAAAAATTTCTACTGTACTTAACCTATAAAACAAATCTTCTCTAAATTTTTCTTTAGCAATTGCTTCTTGCATAATAAGATTAGTAGCAGCTACAATTCTAACATTTGTCTTTTGCACTTTTGAGGAGCCTACTTTAATAAACTCACCATTTTCCAGAACTCTTAATAAACGAACTTGAGTAGGTAATGGAAGCTCTCCAACCTCATCCAAAAATATTGTACCACCATCAGCAACTTCAAAATAACCACTTCTGGTTGAAGTAGCACCAGTAAAAGCTCCTTTTTCATGACCAAAAAGTTCACTGTCAATTGTTCCATCAGGAATTGCCCCACAATTTACAGCGATGTATTTAAAATGTTTTCTAGTAGAATTTTGATGAATAATTTTTGGAATGTTTTCTTTTCCTACTCCACTTTCTCCCGTTACCAAAACTGAAATGTCTGTTTCAGAAACTCTTAGTGCTTTTTCTAAAGCTCTATTTAATCCTGGATTATTACCTATTATCCCATATCTTTGTTTAATCGATTGAAGATTTTCCATAAAAATTTAAATTGTTTTAGAATAACCAATAGCATTACCTATTAAAGTGGCAGATGTTGTCTTACTGATTTGAACATCGACTAAATCACCAACGGTATAGTTTTGCTTTGGAAAAACAACAACAGTATTTTGACTTATTCTTCCACTCCAGTCATCTGCATTTTTTTTTGATTCTTTTTCAACGAGTACACAAACCACTTTGTTAATATACTCTGAAGTTCTATGTTTACTGTGTTTTTGTTGAAGAGAGATTATTTCATTTAGCCTTTTCTTTTTAACTAAATCTGGAACATCATCTTTATTTTTTTTGTATGCAAATGTTCCTGGACGTTCAGAATATGCAAACATAAATCCAAAGTCATATTTAACATATTCCATTAGACTTAAAGTATCTCTATGGTCTTTTTCAGTTTCAGAAGGGAAACCTGCAATTATATCGTGAGAAATACCGCAATCAGGAATAATTTTTCTAATATTATCTATTAAATTAAGATATTCCTTTCTTGTATGTTGACGATTCATTCTTTTTAAAATTAAATCACTTCCTGATTGAATTGGAAGATGAATGTGCTTACAAATATTATTATACTTAGACATTACATCTAGAACATCCATAGTCATGTCTTGAGGATTTGAAGTAGAAAAACGTAATCTAATATTAGGAAATGTACTTGCTACTAATTTTAATAGTTTAGCAAAATTTATTGCTGTTTTCTGTTGAAGTTTATTAGCATTTTTAAAGTCTTTTTTTAATCCTCCTCCATACCAAAGATAACTATCAACATTTTGTCCCAAAAGAGTTACTTCTTTATAATTATTCATTGACAAATCTTTAATTTCACTTAAAATACTTTTTGGATCTCTACTTCTTTCTCTTCCTCTAGTGAATGGCACCACACAGAAAGTACACATATTATCACAACCTCGTGTAATGGAAACAAAAGCTGAAACCCCATTGGAATTTAATCTTACTGGTGAAACATCACCATAAGTTTCATCTTTAGAAAGTAAAACATTAACAGCTTGTTTTTCATCTTCTATTTCTTTCAAAAGATTAGGGATATCTCTATAAGCATCTGGACCTATAACCATATCAACAATTTTTTCTTCTAATAAAAATCTATGCTTAAGACGTTCTGCCATGCATCCAAGAACACCAACTTTTAAGTTTTTATTGTTTTTTTTAATAGATTGAAAAAAAAGTAGACGTTTTCTAACTGTAAGTTCTGCTTTTTCTCTAATTGAGCAGGTGTTAATTAATATTAGATCTGCACCATTAGCATTATTACTCATTTTATAACCTTCATTTTTTAATATAGAAGCTACAATTTCACTATCTGAAAAATTCATTTGACATCCATATGATTCAATGTAGACTAATTTATTTTTCTTTATTTCATCTATTTGAAAACCTTTATTAAGCATTGAATTAGAAGGAGATTCTTTACATATTATATTATCTAACACTTTAGTTCTTTTGAATTTTGTAGTATCCTTTATTTTGGTTTTCATAATATTTATTTAATATATGCTGTTGTAATTATGATTTAATTTAAATGACAACAGATTCCAAAAATACAAATTTTCAATAATAATGTCAAAATGTCAGTATTTTGAAAGTTAGATATTTGTTAGAAAAAAATAAAAGATTTATAATTTCATTCTTAGAATTATCTAAAAGTAAATAATTAAAATTGGTTCAAATTTTTTTAAAGTGATTAAAAATTAAAAAAACTACATACTTTTGTTCTCAAAAATAATTATAACATGGCTAAAAATTTAGTTATTGTTGAATCTCCTGCAAAAGCGAAAACAATTGAAAAATTTCTAGGAAAAGAATTTAAAGTAGCATCGAGTTTTGGACATATTGCAGACCTTCCTTCAAAGGAATTAGGTGTTGAAGTTAAAGGTGATTTTTCTCCTAAATATATTATTAGTGATGACAAAAAGAAAGTAGTTCGTGAATTGAAATTGCTTTCTTCAAAAGCTGAAACAGTATGGCTTGCTTCAGATGAAGATAGAGAAGGAGAAGCAATAGCTTGGCATTTGTTTAATCAACTTAGTCTTGATTCAAATAAAACTAAAAGAATTGTTTTCCATGAAATTACAAAAACTGCAATTTTAAAAGCAATTGAAAAACCAAGAGATATAAATGAAGACTTGGTAAATGCCCAACAAGCTAGAAGAGTTTTGGATAGATTAGTTGGTTATGAGCTTTCTCCATTACTTTGGAGTAAAGTTAAAGGCGGGCTTTCAGCTGGCAGAGTTCAATCAGTTGCAGTTAGACTAATTGTTGAGAGGGAGAGAGAAATACAGAAATTTGTACCTAAAGAAACTTTTAAAACTAAAGCTGTTTTTGAAACATCTAATAATAAGAGAATATCTTCTCAGGTTGATAAAAGCTTCAATGATCAAATAAATGCAGAGGAATTTTTACAAAAAAACATAGATTCTAATTTTTTTGTTTCTAATATTGAAAAACACCCTGGTAAAAAATCTCCTACACCTCCATTTACGACATCAACTCTTCAACAAGAAGCTTCTCGTAAATTGTATTTTTCAGTATCTAAAACAATGACTGTTGCTCAAAAACTATATGAGTCAGGATTAATAACTTATATGAGAACAGATAGTGTAAATTTATCTGAGGAGGCTAAACAAAAAGCATTAAAAGAGATAAAAAAACGTTATGGTTTTGAATATGCTAAGGCTCGTATTTATAAAAATAAAAATAAATCTGCTCAACAAGCTCATGAGGCTATTAGGCCGACTGAAATTTCTAAAACAGATATAAATGGTGATAAAGATCAGGCTAGGCTTTATGATTTGATTTGGAAAAGAACAATAGCGTCTCAAATGAGTGATGCAATATTGGAAAAAACCCAATTATCTATTAAAGCAACGAATCATGATGAGAAATTTGTTTCAAATGGAGAAATTTTGACTTTTGATGGATTCTTAAAGATATATTTAGAAGGCACTGATGATGAGTTAGAGGAAACTAAAGGAATTCTCCCAGTTCTTAAGAAAGGAGATTCTTTAAACCTGAAAAGCTTAATTTCTTTGCAGCGTTTTTCAAAACCTCCATTTAGATTTTCAGAAGCCTCACTGGTTAAAAAACTTGAAGAGCTTGGAATTGGGAGACCTTCAACTTATGCTCCAACAGTTTCAACAGTTCAAAATAGAGGTTATGTTGATAAAGGATTGGACCAGGGAATCGAAAGAAAATATATAGAACTTTCTCTCAAAGATAATGTAGTAGTTAAACAATCTCTTTCTGAGAATACTGGATCAAATAAGGGCAAACTTATTCCTACCAATATTGGAAATATAGTTAATGATTTCTTAGTTAATAATTTTAAAAATATTGTAGACTATAATTTTACAGCAGAAGTTGAACAGAGTTTTGATCGTATTGCTAGTGGTAATAAAAATTGGAGAGAGATGCTTAAAATATTTTACTCAAAATTTCATGAGACTGTAGATTATGTAAAGCTCAATGCTAAATACGAATCTGGAGAAAGAATTTTAGGTAATCATCCTGAAAATGGAAGAGTCATTAAAGTTAGGTTAGGAAAATTTGGCCCCTTAGTTCAAATTGGAAATGTAGGTGATGAAGTTAAACCTCAGTATGCTAGTCTTGGCCCTGAACATCAATTGGAAAAAATAACTTTAGATGAAGCTCTAGATTTATTTAAACTTCCCAAAGAATTAGGAAATTATCTTGACAAGTCTATATCAATAAATATTGGACGTTTTGGACCTTATATAAAATATGATAAAATGTTTGTTTCTATTCCTAAAGGTATATCAGCCATGGAGGTTGATTATGAAACTTCTATTAATTTAATTGAAGAAAAAATAAAGGCCAATGCTCCAATTTATTATTACAAGGAAAAGCCTGTTACTAAAGGAGTAGGGCGTTTTGGCCCTTTTATTAAATGGGATAATCTATTTGTAAATGTCAGCAAGGTTTATGATTTTGATAATTTGCTTGAAATGGATGTTATAAAATTGATTGAAGAAAAAATTAAAAAAGACAAGGATAGGATTATTATTAATTGGCCAGAAGAAAATATTAGGATTGAGAAAGGTAGGTGGGGTAAAAATATTATTATAAAGGGAAAGTTAAAGATAAACTTACCAAAAGAAATTAATGATCAAAAGATATCACTAAAAGAAGCTAAAGATATAATTTCCAAACATCAAAAAAACAAGGGTAATAAAAGAAATATCAAAAAATGAGTGTTGAATTACTAGAACCTATTTCTGAAAACTCTTTAAATGCTTTAGATATGTCTCCAACCCAAGTATTAGGGAATAGAATACTGTTGCATACTGAAGATTCTGGAATTCCATCTTTGAGTGAAATAAAACTTGCAATAATTGGTCTTACAGAGAATAGAAATGCTTTTTTTCCAACTTTGATTTATGATTTAGATTCTTTTAGAAAAGTATTTTATAATCTTTATCCTGGGAAATGGAATATTCAAATTGCTGATTTAGGTAATTTACCTAATGGAGAAAGTGTTAATGATACATATTTTGCATTAACTGAAATTTGTAAAGAATTACATAAAAACAATGTTATACCAATTATTATAGGAGGAAGTCATGATTTTATTTATCCAATTTATAAGTCATATTCAGGAGAAAATAAATTAGTTAATATTGTTTCAGTTGATAATCAATTTGATTTTTCTCAAGATGAAGAATTAATTTCAGGAAGGTCTTATATGAGTCAAATAATAATGGAAGAACCAAATCACCTACATAATTTTACAAATTTAGGCTATCAAAGCTTTTATATTGCTCAGGAAGAAATTGATTTAATGGAAAAACTATATTTTGAATTTATTCGTCTTGGAAAAGTTTTAGATAATATTTCACAAACCGAACCATATTTCAGGGATGCAGACATTGTAGGTATAGATATGAAAGTTTTGTCTTGGACAGCAACAGGAAGTAGTAATTATTCAGAGGCTAATGGAATTGATAGTAGAAATATTTGCTCTTTAGCTAGATATGCTGGAATTAGTGATAAGGTTAGTAGTTTTGGCTTGTTTGAATTACCAAGCACACCGGTTTTTCACAGTTTGTTAGCTCAAATAGTATGGTATTTTATTGAAGGTGTTTCATCTAGATTTGAAGAGTATCCTTTGGTTTTAGATGATCGATTTGTAAAGTATATTGTAACTTTGTCAGATCGAGAGCTGATTTTTCATAAAAGTAAAAACAGTAGTCGATGGTGGATAGAATTAACAAATGAAAATTATTTAGATAATAAATTAAGAACAACAACGTTATTACCATGCACACAACAAGATTATAATCTTGCTTGTAAAGACATATTACCCGAAAGATGGTTGAAAGCAATCAAACGAGGGTAAACAAAAAAAAAAACCAGTATTAGATGGTATTTTGTGCTTTAGTGATATTTTTGCAAAATATTTTGACAATACTTGGAGTAAGTGACTTATGAAAAAAATTGTTTTAATTGCACTAGTACTTCTTACTGTTGTAAGTTGCGGAAAACGTGGAAGAGGTGAGCTAGTAGGAGTGAAACAGAAGAAATGGTTTCCAGAAAAACCTTTCGGAATGACTCTAATTGAGGGTGGGGCCTATATTATGGGTAAATCGGATGAAGATGTAGCTCAATTGAAAAATTCTTCTGCGAAAACAGTAACTGTTCCTTCTTTTTATATGGATGAAACTGAAATCACTAATAGTGAATATAAACAATTTGTTAATTGGGTTAGGGATTCCGTTGCTTTAGCAATGATGGCTAGAAAAGCTGATGAAGAGGAAAAAACCCAAGATGACAAGGATGGAATTGGTAGATGGGCTTTTCAAGATGCTGACACTTCAAAATTGACTGAGTACCAAAAATATATGAAGGAGAATTACTATGACTTAAGTGATGATCTCTATGCAGGTAGACCTTTAAATTGGGACGAGGACATTGAGTGGGAAACAAAAGAATATCCAGATCAACTTTATTCAGAGATTATGGATTCCTTATATCTTGATCCTGAGTATTGGTACGATGGTGAAATGAAAATTGATGTTCAAAAAATTGTTTATGCCTATACTTGGTTTGACGCTGAAGCAGCTGCAAGAGAAACCAAAAGACAACGCACTCAATTTATTGATCGTAAACCTTTTATCAAAAAAGAACAAGTTTATGTATATCCAGACACAACTGTTTGGATAAAGGACTTTATTTACTCATATAATGAGCCAATGCATAACGAATATTTTTCACATCCTGCATTTCAGGATTATCCTGTAGTTGGTATTTCATGGAAGCAAGCAATGGCATTTTGTACTTGGCGAACTAATTTTAAGAATGGTTATCAAAGATCAAAAGGAAAACCTCCTGTAACTAGATTTAGATTACCAAGTGAAGCTGAGTGGGAATTCGCCGCTAGAGGTGGAATTCCATCAGGAACATATCCATGGGGTAGTCCATATCTTTTAAATGATAGGGGATGCTTTTTAGCTAACTTTAAACCATTACGAGGTGATTATGCTGTTGACCAGGCGGTTTATACAGTCGAAGCTAAATCATATTTACCGAACGATTATAATCTCTATAATATGGCAGGAAATGTATCTGAATGGACAAATTCGTCATATGATTCAGGTGCTTATGAATATGTTGCCACGTTAAATCCTAATTTGTCTTTGCAAAACGAGCAGCGTAAGGTGATAAGAGGAGGTTCATGGAAAGATGTTGCTTATTTTCTAAGGGTTAGCTCAAGAGATTTTGAGTATGCTGACACATCTAGGAGCTATATAGGTTTTAGAACCGTTCAAGATTATTTAGGTACACCAAAAGTAAAAATTAGATAAAATAGAAAATAAAATATTATTATATTTAGGTAGGTATTAACATAAAAACAATTTAAAAATGGATGAAAATTTATTAAGTAAAAGACTAAAAAGTAAAATAGCAATGCATATGCTTTTCGGATTAGGAGGAGCAGTTGTAATTATTGGTGCACTTTTCAAAATTTTGCACCTGGAGATTGGACCGATTACCGGAGGTCTGGTTTTAGGCCTTGGTTTAGGTACTGAAGCATTAATTTTTACAGTATCTGCATTAAATACTGGTGAAATTAAAGAAGAGCATGAAGATTTTGTAAAGAAAATTAAAGGAGGTGGAGGAGCTAAGCCATCTGGTGGAGGTCCTGGATTATCTTCTAAAATAGATGCTTTAATGAGAGAGGCTAAACTTGATGTTAGTGTTATGAATAATTTGACTTCAAGCATCAAGAAGCTAGAAGCTTCTGCTAAAGCCCTTGAGCCTGCTACTAGTGCAGCCTCATCATCTTCTAAATATTCTGAACAGTTAGATAAAGCTGCTTCTCAATTGGATGAATTGAACAAAATATATGCATCTCAAGTTAAAGGTTCTGAAAATAGATCAGACATTAGAGATAAAATGGAAGCTGATATTACCCATCTTAAAAAGCAAATGGAATCACTTTCTTCTAATTTAGCTTCTTTGAATGATGTTTATGGAGGAATGCTTTCTGCAATGAAAAAGTAAATAATTATATATTATAAAAAACTAAAAAAATGGCAGGAGCTAAAGAAACACCTAGACAGAAACTAATAAGCTTGATGTATTTAGTTTTCATAACTATGCTTGCATTGAATGTAAGTAAAGAGGTTCTGGATGGGTTTGGACAAATGTTTAAGAAAATTCAATCTTCTAATGTAAGGTTGTCTGATAGTAACGAGACTTATTACAAAAAAATAGAAGTTAATGCTCAGGAAAAAGAAGGAAAGTGGATAGGACATGATAGGACAGCAAAACAAATAAGAAAAGAAGCAAATGAGTTTTATAATTATATTCAATCAACAAAAGATGAAATCACTAAATCTCAAAGAGTAGATGACCCAGAACTTGAAAACTTTAGAGTAATGGATAAAGGAGAGGCTTTAGATCTTATATTTTTTGAAGCGAACGGTGTATCTGAAGAAGGTGAAAAATTTATACAAATGATTATGAATTTCACAGGTCATGTTGTTCAGGTGTTTGGATCTCAATACCCCCAATACATTGAACTAGTTGAAAATCGTTTTTATGTAGGAGATCAGAATAATAATGTTACAAACAAAGATGGCGTTTCTCAACCATGGTTAGATTATCAATTCGGTGGTATGCCATTGATTACTTCTTTGGCTAAATTAACTATGATGCAAAGTGATATTCGTGCAACTGAGGCGGATATGCTTAACGCTCTTTTAGGTAAAGAATTAGAGGTAGAATCAAAAGTAAATGAAGACAACTATATTACTCTTCTTAAAACAGAAAAAGGTGCTTATTATCAAGGAGAAGTATTTGATGGTAGTGTTATTCTAGGAAGAAAAGGAGGTGCTCAAAACCCTAATTCTGTAGAATTGACAATTGATGGAAATAAACTTGTTGAAAGCGATTATGAGCTTATCCCAGGTGGTGTAAAATTAAATGTTACTACTGGGGCTCCCGGTGATCATGAAATTGAAGGAAGCTTAATTTTTTTAAATGAAGGTGAAGAGTCTAGGATAAGTGTAAAACAATCTTTTCCAGTTATTTCTAAGCCCAATGCTGCAGTTATTTCTGCTGATAAAATGAATGTGGTTTATCGTGGAGTATCAAATCCGATGACTATATCTATCCCTGGTATTGCGCCTGCTAAAGTTTCAGCATCTGCACCTGGACTTAGGAAGCGAAGTGGTTCAAAATACACAATGAATCCTGGTAAAGGAAGAGAAGTTGTTATAAGGGCTAGCGGAACACTTCCTGATGGACAAAAAATTTCAACTAACTCTAAATTTAGAATTAAAGATATTCCTAGGCCAACTGGAACAGTAAGGGGTGAAACAGGAAATATTAATATTCGAAAATCTGGTCTTGAGATATCAACAATAGGAGCTGTTTTGGAAGATTTTGATTTTGATATTAAATTAAGAACAAAAAGCTTCAAATTTAAAGTTCCTGGTCAACCCACTATTACAGTAAATGGAAGTAAGCTAAATGCTAAAGCTAAAACTGCTTTAAAAAGAGCAAAAGTTGGTTCGACTGTTCAAATTTTTGATGTAAAGGTTGAAAACCCTTCTAATAAAAATTACAAGTTTAAAAAAGTTTCACCAGTGATGTGTGATATTTCAGGATAATTTTATATGAGACTAAATCTATATTTAACTTTTTCTTTTTTTATTGGCAGCATTGCTTTTGTTGTAGCTCAAGCCAATTTACTTAATGCTAAAATTCCTCAAGAAGTAGGTAAATTCAATGAGCAACAATTAATTACAAATGACAATGCTCCTCTTGAATATGGTTATGTTGATGATCGAGATGTAATGTGGTCAAAAACCATATGGGAGATTGTAGATTTAGATGAAAGAATTAATTTTCCTTACTACTATCCAACAGACACTCTTAACTTGGGGACTGACAGAAGATCTTTATTTGATGTACTATTAAATAATATTAGGAAAGAAAATATTACAGAGGTTTATGGTTCATCATATTTTTTAGAAAAGAAAAGTGTTCAAGATGTTAACGAGTCACTTATTTCTATTGACACACTTGAAATGGGTATAGAACAATTAAATGCAGGCGAAGAATTAGACCCACAGTTTGTTAGAACATCAGAAATTACTTCTCGTCAGATAAGGCAATATAAGATCAAAGGCACATGGTATTTTGATAAAAGACTGGGTGAGCTTAAATATAGAATGCTTGGAATTTGTCCGGTAGCTCCAGATGTTTCATTTCTTGATGCTCCTGAAGAGGAACAAGATCTTGTTGAGTTATTTTGGGTATGGTTTCCAAGTGCAAGATCATCACTTAATAGATACAATGTTTTTAACCATAAGAATGCATCCCAACCTATAACTTTTGATTTGATGTTAAATACCCGACGTTTTAATTCTATAATTTATAAAGAAGAAAATACATATGAAGATAGACTTATTGCAGATTATATTTATGAAGATGCATTACGTCAACTTTTAGAATCCGAAAGAATTAGAAATGTTATTCGTGATTATGAACAGGATATGTGGAGTAATTAAATAATATTAATTCGTTATTAATAATTAAAAAAGCCCCAATTTTGGGGTTTTTTTTTATTTACTGGGTTATATATTTGCATCATATTTTTTAAAATGAGATATTGTCATTTACTTTTGATTATAATTTCACTGGAAATTTATGGTCAAAATCTAGAACCAATTAATTTTGATGGTATTGTTGATATTGATGAGTGGGCTAATTTTCCTTCTTATGATATCTCATATGAAATTCAGCCTGGAAATAACATACTCCCCCCATATAAAACAAAAGCTTTTATCGCCTATTCTAAAACACATATGTATGTTGGGTTTAATGCTGAAGCACCTAAAGATCAATTAAGAAGTGCGATTCGAAACAGAGACCAGGTGTTTCAAGATGATCGTGTAGCAGTATGTATTGATACTTTTCGTGATGGTAGATATATGATTTGTCTAGGAAGTAATGCTAATAATATTCAATTTGATTTAAAGTTTGCAACTGATGATATTGACACGACGTATGATGTAAATTTTGAAAATAAAACTCAATTAACTGATGCGGGATATGATGTAGAATTGAAAATCCCATTCTCCGCATATCAATTTAAAAATGAGTCAGAATTAATATGGAAAATTGCTTTTTTTAGAACAAGCTTTACAAATGGAAAAGAAAGTTTAAGTCAAAACTATGCTATTGATAGAAATAATCCTTGTTTTGCTTGTCAAGTTAAAACTGAAGTAAAATTTAATGATATTGAGCCAGAACTGAGGTTTAATATTATACCTTACATTTATAGTGGAATTCAAGGTCAAAAAAATCAAAATTCAATTCAATTTGGAGAACCAGAATTTAATATTGGAATAAGTGGAAGGACAGACTTAAGCTATTCAACTTCTATAGAATATACTATTAACCCAGATTTTTCTCAAGTAGAAGCAGATGTTTCTCAAATTGATGTAAATGCTACTTTCGCTCTTTTCTACCCTGAGCGAAGACCTTATTTTAATGAAGGAGCTGATTTAGTTAATTCTGAACTTAGCACAGTTTACACAAGAATGATAAATCAACCAATACTCTCTACAAAATTGATTCATCAAGATAAAAAACAGCGAATATATTGGTTAGCTGCATATGACACAAAAACAGCATATATAATTGGAGGAGAAAACCAATCATATAGTGGGGAGGGTAATGAGAACTTTTCAAATATATTAAGGTATCAAAGAAATTATGATAAAGGATCAAATATTGGTGCTTTAATTACAAATAGAATTTTAAAAGATGGTGGGAATGATCACACTCTGGGTTTATCTGGCCGTCATCAATTTCTAGAATCATATACTCTAAATTTTGAATTAAATAAAAGTATTACTAATGAGCCTGATAATGATTGGATTAATGAAGAGGGGTTTATTAAAAATAGATCATTAAAGTTAGATGGTGAGTCTTATAGTGGAGATGCTTTTCTGTTTAACTTTAGAAGAACTACGGTAAACTGGGAATCAGCTATTGGTTATGAACAACTATCACCGCTTTATAGGACACCTCTTGGATTTGCTATTCAGAATGCTTCCAAAAACATATACTTCAATCAAAATTATATTTATTATGGTGAGAATTTCATTCAAAATGCTAGACTGGGAGCATATTTTGACTGGCAATTCAATTATTTTAATGTTCAAAAAAATGGAGGAATTGGGTTTGAAGCTGAATTGGTAATGCAGAATAATTTAGAAACTGCATTCGAATTTGGATATCAATTTAATAATGAATTTGAAGGTTTTAATGCAAAAGATTTGAATTTTGTAGACTGGTCATTAGATTATAATCCATCTGAAAAAATTAGATTAAGATTTGGAATTGAAATAGGTGAGGAAATTGGATTTAATTTAGATGAATTGGCTTTAGGAGATAAATTAAATTTCAGAACATTTAATTCCTTTCAATTATCAGATAAATTTAGAATTAGTCCAATTTTAAGATATAATGAGTTAAGAAATAAGGTGGATGGATCATTGTATTATAAAGGATATATAACTAGAATTAATTTAAATTACCAGTTTAATAGAGACTTTTCAGTTAGGTTAATTGCAGAATATGATGATTTTGATAAAACCATTTTTTCTCAACCATTAATTAAATGGAATCCTAACCCATTCACTTTGTTTTATGTTGGAGGAAATATCGGTTACAGTAGAGTTGAGACTAATAAAAGATATACTTCTGAATCAGCACAGTTTTATTTTAAATTTCAATATTTAATTGGAAATTAGACTTTTAGACCATTAATATATCGTTCAGCATCTAAAGCAGCCATACAGCCTGTTCCAGCGGCAGTTACTGCCTGTCTATAATCTTTATCCTGCACATCCCCAGAAGCAAAAACGCCCGGCATATTGGTTTTAGTAGTTTTAGATTTAGTTATTATATATCCAAAGTTGTCCATTTCTAATTGCTCTTTAAAAATATCTGTATTTGGTTTATGGCCTATTGCAATAAAAAGACCATTTATTGATATTTCTTCTTTTTTACCAGTTTTGTTATTGATAATTCTAATTCCTTCAACTACTTGATCTCCTATAACCTCATCTATTTCAGTAAAATATCTTAGATAAATATTATTGGCTTTATT
>TARA_B100000686_G_scaffold90406_2_pt1 | contig 16514 bp, 14 predicted proteins | sample TARA_B100000686 | Tara Oceans TARA_B100000686 (sample SAMEA2622733) | marine metagenome | biome: marine biome (ENVO:00000447); feature: marine epipelagic mixed layer (ENVO:xxxxxxxxx); material: "saline water (ENVO:00002010), including plankton (ENVO:xxxxxxxx)" | depth 150 m
AAAAGTGACATAGCTTGGATGTCGTCATCTATTTTATATTTATTTTCAACAACTTTTTTATAAGATGCAAAGAGTTTCTTAAAATTAAAGATTTGGGGAGTAAAAGATAGCCACAGATTGTTTTTAGTTAGATGGTCAACAACGTTTATTTTCTTATTCACTCGTTTTAAGGCATGTGTAAGAGGATAACCTAATGCTAATCCTGTTTTAAGGTTATTTGAAGTTTTGATAAGTTTTTTAATTTCTTCATCATTTACACATGGTCTTACTGAATCATGGATCAAAATATTATCTGGTAATTGAGAACTAGTATTTATATGAGCCAAAGAATTAAATACAGATTTAGATCTAGTTCTTCCACCAATAATTATCTTAACTTTAGTAGGCGTGTTTTTAAAAAGATAATTATATTTTTTATTAATCACTAGATAAATATTTCTGATAGATTTTATATTAATTAATTTACTTAGAGATATTTCAACTGATGATTGATCAATAATTTTAGTAAATTGTTTTGGTAAATCTTTTTTAAATCTTTTACCTGTGCCAGCTGCTAGTATAATTGCATCAGTTATCTTGATTTTCATTTTTAATTATCTGAAAGAAAATTTCATTACTCTTTATCAGTCCAAACTTCTCTCTTGCATATACCTCTAGATATTCATTATTATTTTTAATATTTTTTATTTCTGTCTGTAAACTATTATTTTTAAATTTATACTTCGTTAAATCAGATTGATTTTGTTCTAATTTATCTTTCAGATAGTAATAACTTATTAGACTATTTTCACTTAGAAAAAGAGAGTATTGTAATGATAGAAAAATAATAAGAGCTACGGTATAAAATATTTTCATAGCCATTTACCAAAAACATCATTGGAATTGTAATTATTCAGCCCTATTGCTTCTTCTATTCTTAACAATTGATTATATTTAGATGTCCGATCTGATCTTGATAAAGATCCAGTTTTAATTTGTCCTGAAAATGTTGCAACTGATAAATCAGCAATCGTTACATCTTCTGTTTCGCCTGATCTATGTGAAATAATATAATTATAATTATTTTTTCTTGCTAATTGGATTGTATTTAAAGTTTCAGTAACAGTGCCTATTTGATTTAATTTTATCAGAATTGAGTTCGCTATTTTCTGATCTATTCCTTTTTGAAGTATTTTTGGGTTGGTTACAAATATATCATCACCAACTAATTGAATTTTTTCACCTAATAATTGAGTAAGTATTCTCCATCCATCCCAATCATCTTCTGCCATTCCATCTTCAATACTAATTATGGGAAATTTTTTACATAACTCTTCTAAATGGTTTGATAATTCTGTGCTAGTAAATATCTGGTTAGTTGAATTAAGGTGATATTTGCCATTATTATAAAGTTCTGAGCTAGCAACATCTAAGCCTAAATAAATATTTTCCCCAGGAATGTAGCCAGATTGGTCAATTGCTTCTAGAAGTAAATTGAGTGCTTCTTCATTATTTTTTAGATTTGGTGCAAACCCACCTTCATCGCCTACAGTAGTACTCATATTTTTCTTGTTTAGAATATTCTTTAGCTTATGAAATGTTTCAACACCGGCTCTCAAAGAATCACTAAAGGTTTCAAAACCAATTGGTAAAATCATAAATTCTTGGAAATCTAAATTATTATTAGCATGAGCTCCTCCATTGATTATATTCATCATTGGTACGGGTAAAGTATAATTTTGTTGATTAGTAAGTGATTTATATAATGGCTGATTTTTTTCATGCGAATTTGCATGAGCAAAAGCTAGAGATAAAGCTAATGTTGTATTAGCACCATAATTGCTTTTATTTTCTGTTCCATCATTATCTATAAGAAATTTATCAAAAGTAGATTGGTCGTAGTCAAAGTTAGTATCAATAGTATTCGATATTAAAGAATTAATATTATTGACCGCTTTATTGACAGACTTTCCTAAATAGATTTTCGCATCATTATCTCTTAATTCTAAAGCTTCAAGTTTTCCAGTAGAAGCTCCTGACGGAGACATACCTCTTCCGCTAATACCTGATTGAAAAGTAATGTCAGCTTCCACTGTCGGATTACCTCTTGAATCGATGATTTGTCTAGCACAAATATTTTTTATCTTACTCAATTTAACAGCCTTGATATTATATAGGTTTTGTTATTTTATTAATTTCAACTAATTGATTGATGAGCTTTCCTAAATCATGTAGAGGTAAGGAGTTTTTTCCGTCACTAAGAGCAGTCTCAGGGTTTGGATGTGTTTCTATAAACAAAGCATCAATTCCAACAGCCACAGCTGCTTTGGCTAAAATTGAAATAAATTTACTCTCTCCACCCGATTTAATGCCATCTATGCCAGGTTGTTGTACTGAATGAGATGCATCATAAACTACTGGGCAATTTGTTTCTCTCAAAATCACTAATGACCTCATATCTGAAACCAAATTATTGTAGCCAAATGAAACTCCTCTCTCGCAAACAAAGATATCATTATTTCCAGTTGATTTTGCTTTTTCAACAACATTAATCATTTCTTTGGGTGATAAAAATTGTCCCTTTTTTATATTCACTGGCTTCATTTTTGAAGCAACTTTAGTTATAAAGTTAGTTTGACGACATAAAAAGGCCGGTGTTTGTATAATATCTACAACATCAGCAACTTCATCAAGCGGCGTATCTTCATGAACATCTGTCAATACAGGGATATTATATGTTGTTCTAACTTTATCTAAAATCTTTAGTCCATTAGTTAAGCCAACTCCTCTTGGAGACTTTATAGATGATCGGTTTGCTTTATCAAATGATGATTTAAAAATATATGATATTGGTAGTTTTTCCGTAATTTTACAGATTTTTTCAGCTACACTCATTACTAATTCCTCGGACTCAATAGCGCAAGGGCCAGAAATTAAGCATAAATCATTAGATTTTCCAATTTTAATATTATTTTTCATTTAAATTTTATTGTTAATTGAGGCTTTTATAAAGCCATTAAATAATGGGTGTCCTTTAACTGGCGAAGAGGTAAATTCAGGATGAAATTGACAACCCAAATACCATGGATGGTTCTTTATTTCTGCTATTTCCATTAAATTATCTTTTTTAGATATTCCCGTGAATACTAATTCTGATCCTTTGAATTTTTCAACATAATTCTTATTGACTTCATAACGGTGACGATGTCTTTCTATAATAGTTTTTTTATTATACATTTTATAGGCCAAAGATTTATGGGATAAGTTACATGTTTGTGCACCTAATCTCATAGTCCCTCCGTAATTAACTTGGTCTGCTAATATTTTTTTACCTTTGTAGTTTTTCCACTCTGTAACAAGTGCTATAACTGGATTAGGTGTATTTTTATGAAACTCTGTACTATTAGCCTTTGATAAACGTATACAATTTCTTGCATACTCTATTACAGCAATTTGCATTCCTAAACATATACCAAAAAAAGGAATGTTATTTAGTCTTGCATATTGAGCAGCTAATATTTTTCCCTCTATTCCTCTATTGCCGAATCCACCTGGAACTATGATTCCATTCATTTTACTTAAGAGTTTGATGTTTTTCTTAGTTATTGTTTCAGAATCAATATAATTAACATTAACAATTTTATCGTTAAATACTCCAGCATGGAAAACAGCTTCATTCAAAGATTTATACGAGTCAACTAAGTCAATATACTTGCCTATCATTACGATATCAATTTGTTTCTTGCGATTCTTAATTTTTGATTGAAGATCTTTCCACGGTTTTAAATTAATTTTCTTTGCTCTAATTTTAAAGTTGTTAATAATATAATCATCAATCCTTTGTTCTTTAAAATTCAACGGAATATTATATATTGAGTCTGTATCTTTAGCAGAAAAGACTGCATTTTTTGGTACGTTTGTAAATAGAGCGATCTTATTTTTAAGGTTCTGATTTAAATCATTTTTTCCGCGACACAATAACATATCTGGTTGTATTCCTATTGAACGGAGTTCCTTAACAGAATGTTGTGTCGGCTTTGTTTTTATTTCATTCGTAACATCTATTATAGGTAATAATGTGAGATGAATAAATATTGATTTTGAATCCCCTAGTTCAAGGTTTAATTGTCGAATAGCTTCTAGAAAAGGCAAAGATTCAATATCACCTACAGTACCACCTACTTCTACAAAAGCAATATCAGATTTATGAGCACCTTTGATGATTAGTCTTTTTATTTCATCTGTTATATGTGGTATTACTTGAACAGTGCTACCTAAATAATCCCCTTTTCTTTCTTTATTGATAACGTTTGAATAAATTCTTCCTGCGGTGACATTACTGTCTTGAGATGTTTTAATTCCAACAAATCTTTCGTAATGACCTAAATCTAAATCTGTTTCAGCTCCATCCTCAGTTACAAAAACCTCTCCATGTTGAAATGGACTCATTGTGCCAGGGTCAAGGTTTATATAAGGATCTAATTTCTGAAGTGAGACTTTATAGCCTCGTAATTTAAACAAGGACGCTAGGGAGGCTGCCGCTATGCCTTTTCCAAGAGAAGACACTACGCCACCAGTAATAAAAACGTATCTTGTCATATATAACTTATCGAATTATAGACGATAATTAGCTGAAAATATAGAGATATTAATGGTTAGTATTTGAAATTATTATGTCATTGGGTCCATATGCAGCAATTAATTCCTCTTTGACAAAGATAAATGCATATGAGTCTCTTTCCCAAATAGGGATATTCTTTGATTGGAATATTTTTTTTAGCTTTTGATGAAATTTTGAATTCAACAAAATCTTTTCACCGCCTTCTCTTCTTCTGACAATTACAGGTTGGTTTATATGTAGAAAATCATAAATTCCTAACTCTTTGAGTTTAGATATTTTAATTATTAATTCATTAAATTTCAAATCATCAGATAAATCCCATTTTTTTGATTTATGGATATCTTTGTTTGATAATTTATTTATTAAATATAAAAATCCTTGGTATTTTCTAATTGAAAAAGAATGAAAAGTAAATTCTGGTGTTGAATCCTTATCAGTATTAATAATAGTATTTAATATTTCACTAATTTGATAATGATTTAATAAAATGTTAGTTTCTAAAGAGAACCATTTATGTATTATCTCAGATTGAATAAAATTATTTTCTTGCTTAAGTTTTACTAATGAAAGTTTTTTAGAGCCACTATCATAAATGTGATTTAGTTTATCAATTATTATATCATCTAAAATTATTGAATTAATCTTCTGGTGTTCTATATTACTTTTCATAACATTATTCAGGCTACTCCATCTACTTTTAAGTTTAGGAATAATTTCATTTCTAATAAAATTCCTATCAAATTTATTTGAATTATTTGTCGTATCATTTAAAAAACTTAATTGATTTCTCTTTTGATAATCCTCAATATCTTTTTTATTAATATTTAATAATGGTCTTGCAATTATTTTATTGTTTATGTTATTAAATAAAGACATACAGGATAAGCCTTTATTGCTTGAACCTCTCATTAAACGAAGAAAAAAAGTCTCTATTTGATCATCAAAATGATGTCCAGTTAAGATATATTCATTTTGATATGCAATTTCTGTTAGTGCGTTATAACGTTTATTCCTTAACTGTTCTTCTATATTAGATGATTTATCTAAATATATATCAATATTTATAAATTCTAAATTATATTTGTGACAAATATTTTTACAGTGTATAGCAAATGCTTCAGATTCTTTTGCCAAATTATGATTTATATGCGCAACTCTGATATTTAATTGAAATTTATCTTTTAATAGATTCATAGTATGCAATAAAACACTAGAATCACATCCACCGCTATACGCAATTAAAAAACTTTTTATCTCTGAACTTGATATGAAGTCTTTGCATGCAGAGATAATCTTTTGTTCAGACTTGATAATCCCCATACGACTCTAATTTTTTCTTACGCGATGATAATAAATCACCAATACTTTGCATCTTAAGTTCATCTAAGATAGAAATTAAATTCATTTTTAAAGAAGAACCCATAGCGGCATGATCTCTATGAGCGCCACCTAATGGCTCAGGTATAATAATGTCTATTAATTTATGATCTAATAATTTTGTCGCAGTTATGCATAATGCTTCAGCGGCTTTTTCAGCCATTTTTGCATCTTTCCATAAAATAGAAGCACAACCTTCCGGGCTTATTACTGAATATATACTGTATTGTAGCATTGCGATTTTATCGCCTATACCAATAGCTAATGCGCCACCAGACCCACCTTCACCAATGATTATGCAGATAATTGGTACAGATAAATTAGACATAGTATATAAGTTTTCAGCAATTGCTTGGCTCTGATTTCTTGATTCTGCATCTATTCCTGGGTAAGCTCCTGGAGTGTCAATAAAAGTTATGATTGGAAGTTTAAATTTTTCAGCCATCTTCATTACACGCAACGCTTTTCTATACCCCTCAGGTTTTGGCATGCCAAAATTGCGCTGAACTTTTTCTTTAGCATCTCTCCCTTTTTGATGTCCAATAAAAACAAAATCATGCTGTTCAATTTTTCCTAATCCTGTAATTATTGCAGGATCATCACCAAACATTCTATCACCATGTAATTCTGTAAATTCTGAAAAAACTTGAGAAATATAGTCAAGTGAGTATGGTCTCAGAGGGTGGCGTGCTAATTGGGATATTTGCCAATCAGTTAAACTATCAAAAATTTTATTAGTTTTTGATTCATATTCATTTGATAGTTTTGATATTTCAGTCTGTGTTTTTTCAGTTTTTTCGTGATTATTTTTAAGCGTGTTTATTTCAGCCTCAATTTCAAGAAGCGGTTGTTCAAAATCTAAATAATTAGGATTAAATTCTCTCATAAGTTAAATTAATTATAAACAATATTAGAAAAATAACTATTGATATTTAACTTTTATATTTTCATGCCCTAACAAATCTTTCAAATTATTTATCAAAGTTGTAGAAGGGATAATATACCATTTTTTATCAAGCACTAATGGCACAGTATGTCCTTTTGTTTCGCATTTAATTGTTAATTGGCAGCTGCCATTTTTATAAGGCTCCAGAAGATTATCAATATTGCTTAAAAGTTGTGAATCTGACTTTTCTGGATCAAGAGTAAGTTCTATCTTTTTGGAGAATTTTTTTCTTGCCTCTTCAAAATCAAATATCCCAGTAGCTCTAAGTGTTAACTGGGAATCAAAATCATCAATTGACATTTTTCCCTGGAAGAATAAAATCTTATTTTCCGTTATCAAAGATTTATATTTAAAAAATACTTCAGCAAATAGAATGACTTGCATTCTTGCTGTAGAGTCATCAACAGTAATAATATAAAGAAATTTATCTTGACCAACTCTTTGTTGCCTTACATTAATTATTACGCCACACACTATAGAGTTATCTACAGCTTGATTAGCTCTAGCGCTTGAATAAAATTCATTATAGTAAGAATAAATATTTGATATAGACATTTCACTTATTTCATTTTGATATTCTTTAATTGGATGTCCTGATAAATAAAAACCTATCATATTCTTTTCTTGGGACAAAATTTGTTCCTTGCTATATTTAATGTTCCCATTATTAGATAAGTCTGATCCATTTTGGTTTACCCCGTTTTTCATGACTGATGTTGAATCATTAGTAAATAATTCTTTTTGTCCCATAGAAACTGTCGTTTGGCGCTGTTGACCATAGGAGATTGCTTTATTAAGTATATTTATTAAATTATTCCTTTGTTCTCCAAATACATCAAAAGATCCTGAATATACGAGAGATTCTAGCGTTCCAATATTTACTATATTATGAGGTACTCTTTCACAAAAATTATAAATATTTTCATACGGCCCATTCTTCTCTCTTTCATTAACTATATGGACCGATGCAGCATTACCAACACCTTTAATTGCAGCTAACCCAAATAGAATAGTTTTTCTATCTATAGATTCAAAATATGTATTAGATGAGTTGATGTTGGGTATCTGTATGTTTATTCCCATTTCTTTGCAGGCATCATTAAGTGTAATAATTTTATCAGTTTTGTCCATATCTGATGACATTGCTGCAGCAAGAAATTCTGAGGGGTAGTATGATTTTAAGTATGCTGTTTGATATGCAATATTTGCATAAGCAACGGAGTGTGATTTATTGAAGCCATAACCAGCAAACTTTTCCATTTTTGAAAAAATAGAATTAGCAATATATTTATTAATGCCATTCTCCTCTGAACCAGCTAAGAATTTTTTTCTGTGTAACTCCATTTCTTTCTTTTTCTTTTTCCCCATTGCTCTACGAAGTAAATCAGCTTCACCTAGGGTATAATTTGCAAGTGATCTAGATATTTCCATGACCTGTTCCTGATAAAGTATAAGGCCGTAAGTATCAGACAATATGTCTTCCAAAAGTGGGTGTTCATAATTAACTTCTCTACCATGTTTATTGCTTATAAAATCATCAACCATATTTGTGCCTAAAGGTCCAGGTCTATAGAGTGCGACTAGAGCGACTATGTCATTAAAACAGTCAGGTTTTAATTTTCCCATATATCTTTTCATTCCAAAAGACTCTAGCTGAAATACACCTGTTGTTAATTTATTTTGTAATAATTTAAAAACTTTATTATCATCTAATTCTTTATTCTGAAAATCAAATTCAATATCCTTTGACTTCTTACTGATTGTTTTAATAGCTTTATCAATGATTGTTAATGTTCTAAGGCCAAGAATATCAAATTTTATTAAACCTAAATTTTCTATGTCATCTTTATCAAATTGTGTTACTAACTCATTACTTTCATCAACTCTATAAATTGGCATATAGTTAGTTATATTGCTAGGAGCAATAACTATTCCAGCTGCATGTTTGCTGATATTTCTAGGTAATCCTTCTAGTTCCTTTGAAAAGTCAATTAAGGTTTTAATATCATCATTATTTTTATATTCTTTTTTTAGTTCAGAATTTTGAGATAGTGATTCGTCGATAGTGATTCCTGGTACGAATGGTATTTGTTTCGCTATTTTATCAACAAATCCATAGGGTAAACCTAGAACTCTTCCTACATCACGTATGACAGCTCTAGCAGTCATTGAACCATAGGTAATAATCTGTGATACTTTATCCTCTCCATAAATCTCAACAATATGATCAATAACTTTCTGTCTATTATTGACACAAAAATCAATATCAAAATCAGGTAAAGAAATTCTTTCAAGATTTAAAAACCTTTCAAACAATAGATTATGCTTGATTGGATCAATTGATGTAATATTTAAAACATAGGCAACCAATGAGCCAGCGCCAGACCCTCTACCTGGGCCAACAGGAATAGAGTTATTTTTGGCCCATGATATAAACTCATATACTATTAAAAAATAACTAGCAAATCCCATTTTTGAGATTGTTTGCATTTCTTTTTTTAATCTATCTTCATAAATAGCTTCATCTAAAGATTTATCTTTCTCCAAAATAGTTTTTAAGCCTGATAATGCTAATCTTTCAAAATAATTGTCAGTTGGTTCGCCATCGGGAGTTTTAAATTTTGGCAATTGATACTCTGTTGTATCCAAATGGAAATTACATCTTTTAATAACTTCTGTAATATTTTGTAAGGCATCTGGTATGTCACCAAATATTCTTTCCATATCTTCTTGTGATTTAAAAAACTGCTCTTCAGTAAATTGATTCTGATTTATTCTATCTTCAAGTTTAATTTTTTTATTAATGCAAACTCTTATTTCATGGGCCTGAAATTCATTTTTTGTAAGAAACTGTACATCATTTGTAGCAATTAAGGGCAATTCATATTCTTCAGCTATCAAAACGGACTGGTTATTATATTCCTTTTCAAACTCTCTCTGTGTTCTTTCAATTTGAACATAAAATCGTGATTTAAAGATTTCTGTGAGCTTATTGAGCGATTCTTTAAAAAAGTTTTTTTGACTCAGTAGGAGGTTTTTCCCCAATAACCCATTTCTTCCTCCAGTTAATAAAATTAATCCTTCATTATATTTTTCTAGTTGATCAATCGTTGTGGTTGGATTCTCATTCATATCTTTTTCAAAATGGGCAGCAGAAATTAGTTTTATTAAATTCTTGTAACCAATAATATTTTGACAGAGAAGAATAATATTTGGGTTTACACCTTTATAAATATTTCTTATAGGTACCTCACATCCAATAATGGGTTTAATGCGATTTTCTATACATTTTCTATAAAATTTAATAGCTGCAAATAAATTTAAATGGTCAGTTATTGCTAAACTAGTAATTTTATTTTTAATCGCAAAGTTTATGAGTTTTTCTATACCAGCAGATCCAGTATTAATAGAGTATGCTGTATGTAAATGAAGATGTGTAAATTCCTTATTCATAATCTTAAGTTGACGTCATATCACTAATAGGGCTAAACGATTGTCGATGATAAATAGATGGTCCAAATCTTTCTAATGCCATTTTATGATCTTTGGTTGGGTAGCCTTTGTTTTTTTCAAAGCTGTAGACTCTAGTTTTCTTATCTAAATACATCATTTCATTATCGCGTATAACTTTTGCAACAATTGAGGCAGCTGATATCTCCGGGATTATAGAATCACCTTTTACAAAACATTTTGATGAAATATTAGTTTTAGGTGCATATAGTCCATCAATATAAATAACATTCGGCGTAATAGATAAATTATTAATTGCTCTTTTCATTGATAATAATGTTGCATTATGAATATTTATTTTATCAATCTCAACATTAGTAGAGAGACCAATACCTATTGAATATGAGTGCCTAATTATATAGTCTGCCAATTTACATCTTTTATTATGGGATATAGTTTTTGAATCAACCAAGAGTGCTCTATCAATTTTATTACTTAAGATAATAGCGGCCGACATAACTGGCCCTGCAAGGCATCCACGCCCCACTTCATCAACTCCAGCTAAAAATTTGATTGTCATTGGTAATTCACTATATAATTGAGCTTTATATAAATATATCAAAATTCTTGAGCCGATGCTGTTAAAATGATCAATAAAAAAATTAATATAGGTATTATAGGGCTTGGGTATCTTGGTAATTATCATTATCAAAAATTTAATAAAAGCACATTATGTAACATAAAATGGGTCGTAGATAGTGACCAAAGAACATATAAACAAATTAAAAATAAAAACATAAAAAAAAGTAAGGATTTTCATAAAATAGTTGATGATATAGATGCAGTATCAATAATTACTCCGACAAAAACACATTTTCATATAGCTAAATTTTTTTTAATGAATAAGAAGCATGTATTATTGGAAAAACCTATGACTGAAAATACAGCTCAAGCCAACAAATTAATTGAATTAGCAAAAAAAAATAAAGTTATTTTACAAATTGGACACCTAGAAAGATTCAATCCTGTAATGAAAAAACTAGAAAATGATATAAAAAAGCCTGTTTTCATAGAAGGTCACAGATTATCTGAATTTAACACACGATCTACAGATATAAATGTCATATTTGACTTAATGATTCATGATATAGACATTATTTCTAATATTGTTAAATCTAAAATTAAAAAAGTTTCAGCATTTGGAAAAAAAATAATTACATCTTCACCTGATATAGCAAATGTCAGACTAGAATTTGTTGGAGGCTGTATTGTAAATTTAACAGCAAGTAGAATAAGTCAAAAAAATGAAAGAAAAATTAGGATTTTTGAAAAGAATAAATATTGGTCAGTTGATTTTATGAATCATAAAATTAATAAATATTCTAAAATCATGAAAAATAAAAAATTTCTATTTAAAAATGAAAAATTCTCCTTTTTAAAAAAAGATTCTCTTAAATCTGAAATTGATAATTTTTTGAAATCCTGCTCTGGAATAGAAAAACCTTTAGTTACTGGAATTGATGGCAGAAATGCTATTATTGCTGCTACTAGGATTTCTAAAATTTTAAAATGATGAAAAGAAAAATAAAATTTTTTGACTTAACTAAACAATATAAAAGTATTTCAAAAGAAATTAATAATAAAGTTATTAAAGTGATACGACAGGGGCAATACATCCTTGGTCCAAATGTTAATGATTTTGAAAAAAAATTTTCAAAGAAGTTCTCAACCAAATATGCGGTCACATGTAATTCTGGTACTGATTCTCTAATATTTGCCTTAAAAGCTATAAATATAAATCAAGGTGATGAAGTGATAACTACTCCTTTCACATATTTCTCTACAGTTGAATCGATTATACAATGTGGAGCTAAACCTGTTTTTGTTGATATCGATCCATTAACTTTCAATATAAATACAAACTTAATAGAAAATGCTTTAACAAAAAAGACAAAAGCCATTATGCCAGTTCATATATTTGGCCAATCATCAAATATGATTCATATAAGAAAAATAGCTAATAAATATAAGCTTAAGGTGATAGAGGATTGCGCACAATCAATTGGCGCAACTTTTAATAAAATTCAAACAGGGACTTTTGGTGATCTTGGCTGTTTTAGCTTTTTTCCAACAAAGAATTTAGGAGCGATAGGTGATGCTGGAATTACAATAACTTCTAACAAACAATATGCAGAAAAACTTAAAAAATTACGGAATCATGGAGGAATAGTTAGAAATGAACATGAAATGCTTGGTTATAACAGCAGAATGGATGAAATACAAGCTGCTGTATTGAGTGCAAAGTTGAAATATTTAGAAATTTTTAATCGTAAGAGAAACCAAATTGCAAAACTATATAGCTCTATGATTCAAAATAAACTTATTAGACTGCCATATAAAAATAAAGAGAATTATCATGTATATCATCAATTCACTTTATGTGTTAATAATCGTAGTAGATTCATTAAGCACCTAACAAAATATAAAGTGCCATATGGGATTTATTATCCTAAACCACTATACAAACAAAAAGCACTAAAAGGGATATGTTCTTCAAAAAAAATGCCAATAACTGAAAATATTACAAAACAATGTATATCAATACCTATTTATCCTGAATTAGATAATGCTTCAATTGAATACATATCAACAACTATAAATAAATATAAATAATGGAACAAAAACATATATTTGTAATTGCAGGCGAATCTTCGGGTGATCAACATGCTGCAAACTATATTAAAGAACATAAAAAACTAAATCCTAACCATCAATTTTCTGCAATTGGGCAACAAGAACTAGCTAAAGTTGGAGTTGATCTAATTTTTAATTCAGAAAGTATATCAGTTGTTGGAATAATGGAAGTAATTTCTAAATATGGAAAAATTAGAAAAGCACTAAATATAGCATATAATCATATTGTTGAAAAAAAACCTGACTTAATTGTACTTGTAGATTATGTCGAGTTTAATTTAAAAATTGCTAAGTTTGCTAAAAGCAAAAATATCCCAGTGCTTTTTTATATTGCACCTCAAGTTTGGGCATGGAGAGAAAAAAGAATAAAAAAGATTATTGGTTTAGTTAATCATCTTGCCGTAGTTTTTCCATTTGAGGAAAAATTATTTAAAAAATATATGTCTAATGTCACTTATGTTGGTCATCCTCTTGCAGATGATATAAGATTTTCTTTACCACAGACAGATACTGACAAAAAACCAATTGATGTTGGAATATTTCCTGGCAGTAGAGACTCAGAAATTAAAAATAATATTAAATTCATGATCGCTGTAGCCCATACACTAACAAAGAATATTAAAATTTTTTACTCTAATGAAACATCAAAAAAATTAATTGAGAATTTGTGGCCTGAAAGTATAAAATATTTAACCAGTGGCAAGGATACAGATGAAATAAAAAAATGTAAGAAAGCAATAACAGCATCAGGAACAATAACGCTAGAACTTGCATTGCTTAATATCCCGATGATTATTATGTACAGATTGTCACCTATAACCTACTTTATTATGAAACAAATGGTTAAATTAAAATACATTGGTCTCGTGAATTTAATTCTTGGAGAAACGCTTGGGTCAAAGCCAATAGTTCAGGAGTTTGTTCAGCCTCATATAAATGATAATAATGCATCAGCAGCTCTAAAAAGCCTTAATTCGCATGATTTTAAAGATAATTATGAACAAATTAGAAAAATACTTAAACCGGGAGCATCAAAGAATGTGGCTCAGATAGCTGAAAAAATGATTCAATGACTATCTGGTTACTCCTCTACTGCTGTTTTCAATAAACCTAATGAAATTATCGACTTCAGTGTAAGTTAAATTAAGTTTTTTATATGTCTTCATAGCTTCCTCTCTACTATGTTTAGACTTTATAAAAATTTTAAACGCTTTTTCCAGAGCTGAAATAGTATCACTATCAAATCCTTTTCTTTTTAGGCCAGCGCTATTTATTTTGTAGGCTTGGGCATGATTACCAGCTACAAGTGTATATGGAGTGACATCCATAGATATTACAGTCCCCAAACCTGAGAAAGCATATTCTCCTAATACACAATACTGATGTACCAGCGTAAAACCACCTAGTGTTACATAATCAGATATTTCAACATGTCCTGCAAGTGAGGCTGCATTTGAAAAAATACAATTATTATTGACAATACAATCATGAGCAACATGAGTATACGCCATAAAAAGATTATGATTTCCGATAGATGTTTTATTTATACCTTTTTCAGTGCCTCTATTTAAAGTACAGTATTCACGGATAGTATTATTATCTCCAACTATTAAAGTAGATTCTTCACCTACAAATTTAAGATCTTGAGGAATCTCTCCTATAGAAGCAAATTGAAAAATATGATTATTCTTTCCAATAATTGTATTTTTTTTTATAACAACATGGCTTTCAATAATTGTACCTTCATCAATTTTTACATCATCATCAATTATTGAATATGGTCCAACTTGAACGCTTGAATCAATTTCTGCTTTCGAACTAACAATTGCAGTATTATGTATCATTTTCCTTTTACGGCACCTAAAAGCTCGGCTGTACAAACTATTTCATCATTAACTTTACAATTAGCTGAGAATTTATGAACATCTTGTTTGCTTTGAATCAGTACAACTTCGATTATAAGTATGTCTCCAGGAATAACTTGTTTCTTGAATCGTGCTTTATCAATTCCTACAAGATAATATAAGAGTTCATTTTCATTTCTTTTATTGCTCTTAAAATCAAGGATAGCTGTAGCTTGAGCCATAGCCTCAAGCAAAAGAACTCCTGGGAAAACTGGATAGTCAGGAAAGTGGCCCTGAAAAAATGGCTCATTATTTGATACATTTTTTTGCGCTCTTAAAGATTTATGCTCTACAAAATCTATAACTTTATCAATTAATAGGAATGGATATCGGTGTGGTAGATAATTTCTAACATCATCATTATTCATCATTTTCTCCTTTTTTATCTTTTCGTATTAACTTAGCTAGCTCATCAAGTTTTTTAAATCTTGCTTGGTTTTTTCTCCAAGAAGAAGCAGTTTCAACAGTTGTGCCAGAAGCATATTGACCTGGTGTGTCAATGGAGCATGTGACCATGGTCATACCATTAATATGAACATCATCTACTATCGTAATATGTCCATTTAAACCAGCGCCGCCGCCAATTGTGCAATTTCTTCCAATTATTGTGCTTCCTGCTATTCCAACACATGCTGCTATTGCAGTATTTTCACCAATTATGACATTATGTGCTATATGGACTTGGTTATCTATTTTTACATTACTTTTAATAACAGTGCTATCTATAGCAGCTCTATCAATTGTAGTCCCTGAACCAATTTCTACTCCATCTTCAATAATAACATTGCCTATTTGAGAAACCTTCTTCCATTGCTTTTCATGCATGACTAGTCCAAAACCATCTGAACCAATAATAGCTCCCGGATGTATGATCACATCATCGCCAATAAATGTGTAATCATTAACTACTACATTTGGGTAGATAATAGTATTTTTTCCAATATGAACTCCTTTACCTATAGAAACATTCTCTGCTATCTTAGAACTTGGATCAATCGAATTACCTATTGAATCCTGATTATCAAGTAAAGCACTATTTTTTGAATCAACGCAATCATTAATAATTCTAGAAAAAATATATAGCGGTTCATCAGTTATTATGCAAGGGACATTAATTTGTTTGGATAGTTTTTCAGTAGCTATTACAGCTGAAAGAATCGAGTCATTGAGATTGTTCAATAGGTGGCTATTAGCTAGATATGAAAGACCATTTTTCTTCATGTTAGCAATACTGCAAATGCAATCTACTTTGATAATGTTAGTAGTATTTACAGTACAGTTGTATTTTTCAGAAAGTTCCTGAATTGAATATTCTTTATTGAGTTTCATTATTCTAGTTCAGATATGATATCTTGAGTTATATCTAGATGATTCTTCCTATAAAGGGTTGTACCATCAGACCTTATTATTAAATCAAAATCATTATCTTTAGCATATTCATTTATGGCATTTTCAACAGTTAGTTTAATCTTCTCTAATTCAGTTCCTCTAACTGTCTCAAAATCTTTACCAAATTTTTCAGCTTCTGAACGTAATTTCAATT
>TARA_B100000686_G_scaffold14315_1_pt1 | contig 16499 bp, 12 predicted proteins | sample TARA_B100000686 | Tara Oceans TARA_B100000686 (sample SAMEA2622733) | marine metagenome | biome: marine biome (ENVO:00000447); feature: marine epipelagic mixed layer (ENVO:xxxxxxxxx); material: "saline water (ENVO:00002010), including plankton (ENVO:xxxxxxxx)" | depth 150 m
CATGACTGAGAAATGGGAGCGGGATACCGGTAATTGGCATGATGCCCATGGTCATTCCGATGTTCTGGAAGATTTGGAACGTGAACATAGATAACGCCCCTACACATGCGAAGGTTCCGAAGAGGTCGTTTGAGGATCTGGTGATGAACCACATGCGGGCCAGCATGTAGCTGTACAGCAATAACAGGAGGCTGATTCCTATAAAACCGAACTCTTCTCCCAGTGCTGTGAATATGAAGTCTGTTTCCTGTTCTGGTACTAGGTTGAGATTGGTTTGAGTTCCTTGGAGCCAGCCTTGTCCTCGAAGTCCTCCGGCTCCTATCGCTATCTGCGATTGGTTGACGTTGTAGGAAGCGCCCTGAACGTCAAACGTTGGGTCTAAGAAGGCGGTAAGCCGTTGTTCTTGTGTTTCTCGTAAAAGTGCTGGCCCACCCAAATTGTCGCTGTTGAACATTCCTACTACTACTACGATGCCGACCAGGCTGGTAATGACGATGTGTTTTATCTGAGCTCCTGCTACGAGCAGGACACCCATCCCAATAGCGATGAACACCAACATGGTTCCTAGATCTGGTTGGAGGTAGATCAGACCTAAGGGAACGGCCAACATGAGAAATGCGTTGCTGAGGGTGACGAGTCGAAGGTTCCCGTCCTTGTTTGCGACAAATGCTGCCAGCGCAATTACGACAGCGACTTTGGCGAATTCCGCTGGCTGGAGCTGAAATGTGAGACCTGGCAGTTCGTACCAGGCTCGTGCACCGTTGCGTTCAACGCCGAAGAACAAAACCCCAACCAGGGCCAGCATGACTATCAGGTAGGCCTGATTCGCAAAATCACGGTAGAGCCGGTAATCCAAAAAGGTTGCACCAATCATTACGAGTATTCCGATGGCGACGAAAAGGATTTGTCTCTTCGCGTACGTTGCTGGGTCCTGGCCGTTGAATTCAAGCACTCTCCATGTTGAGGAATAGTTCAAGGCGACGCCGATGAAGGCGAGCAGTATTGCGACTAGACCAAGTGAATAGTCCGCATACCTCAGTGGTGATCGCAATTCCTTTCGGAGGGGCAGATTCATTGGTTGCGTTCCTCCAGGTCCGGGATGCCGTCACCATCAACGTCTTCAGGGTTGTTGGCGCGCGGTACTTGGATTCCCCAGGGGCAACCTTCGGGTACGTAGCTCGTAAACGCGTCGTACCCTCTGAGGGCTTCAGGTATTTCAGGGCATTCGGGTTGTGGGGGAATAAACGCAACCTGGGGGTCGGGCCATCGTTGCTCATATGCTCGTAAGGCTTCGAGGATTCTTCTGGCTACGGGAGCGGCAGCCTCGCCACCGAAGCCTGCTTCTTCCATCACGACAGCTACGACATAGCGCGGGTCGTGTCTGGGAGCCCAGGCGACGAATACAGCCGAGTCTTCTTTTTTCCGCTGTAAGACTGGGTTTCTTCCTTCTGCCTGCGCTGTTCCAGTTTTTCCCGCTATTGCGTATCCAGAGCTGTCGTATCCCTCGAACGCTCTCCAGGCCGTTCCTCTTCGAGCTTTGCTCGCTACTCCATGCAGTCCTTCGCGCACGACTCCGGAACCCTCGGGGAATTCTGCTATTCGTTGGATTCTGGGGTCGAAGTCGATGACCGAACTACCGAATCGATCTTCGCTTCGAGCGACAACTTTTTCTACGATGTTTGGGCTGAATAAGGTCCCGCCGTTTGCAAAGGCTGCGTATGCGTTCGCTAGTTGGATCGCTGTGACTGAGACAAAGCCCTGACCGATACCTGTGTTGATGTTGTCTCCGGGAAGCCATTGCGTAGATTCGCCGTAAGGGTTGTAAGCATCGGGGTTCGTTTCGAACAAAGCTTCTTTTATGTCGCCATCCCCAATACGGCCACTTTTTTCAAACGGCAGTTGGACTCCTGTTTGACTTCCGAATCCAAGGAGTTCTGCCATGTCTTGGATCGCCCACTGCTCATCTCCTCGAATCCAGTACAGGTCATGAGCCACTTTGTAGAAGTACGCGTCGCTTGAACGAGTGATTGCCGATGACAGATCTACGATTCCTAGCGGCGCCTTGTCTGCGTTGTAGAAAGTGCAACGGCCCGTGCATCCGTATTTATCCGGGATTTGGAAGTAGCCAACGTCATAGAACGCTGCTCGGGGTGAGATAAGTCTGGCTTCTAGTCCGGCGAGAGCGGTGATGAGTTTGAACACTGACCCTGGAGAGTAGAGACCTTGGACTGCTCTATTGTTGAGAGCGCCCGGGGCATAGGGGTTTTCGAACACTGATTGGTACTCAAGAGTCGTGATTCCGCCAACCAGCCAATTCGGGTCGTAGGTGGGGTGCGATGCCATGGATAAGACGTCGCCATTGCGCAGGTCCATGACGACAGCTGCACCACCAATTGCGGGATAGAAAAAGCCGCTATCGTCGCTGACGGTTTTTCTAGCAGCTATGAGTCCTTGTCTTAGATAAGACTCAGTTGCTGCCTGGAGATCTGCGTCTATGGACAAGTAAATATCTGAGCCAGGGGTTGCAGATGTTTGGCTGAGGATTCGATGCACTCGTCCTGTGCTGTCAACTTCGAGTTCCGTGCGCCCTGGTTGACCGTGGAGATCCGCTTCGAAGATTTGTTCAATGCCAGATTTGCCGACCCGCTCTGACGGCAGATAACCCAGCTGCAGTAGTCGGTCTTCTTGACCTTGCGACATGGCTCCGACGTATCCAACGACGTGGGCCCCTATTTCGTTTTGTGGGTAGATGCGACTCATCTCCCATTTTGCTTCAACTCCTGGGAGCGATAACTCTGAGACGCGAAGCAGGCCATATTCGTCTAGCCCTGTGGCCACCACTTTTGCTGCTAACGGGTGGGTTTGTTGATCGTCTAGTCGTGATTTGAGTGTTGAGACCGGTACTTCGATGAGTGCAGATAGTTGCTCGAGGACGAAGTCGATCTGGCCTGGCGCGTAGCGGGATTGGTTGACTGTTATTACGCCGCTTCGGATGTTGTCAGCGAGGACAACGCCGTGGCGATCCAAGATTCGTCCACGGGTTGGTTCAGTAATGACTATCTCGACGTAATTTGATCGAGCTTTTTCGGATAGTTCGTCGGTGGTTAACACTTGCAAGTACCAGGCTCGAGTAAATAGCGCAGCAAAAAGGCCGATTATTAGGATCCCTAAGAACGCTAAACGTCGGTTCAGCTGTTCATTCATTGATTTGTACTGACGGCAGAGGGAAGGCCCACCGCACAATCGGGTCACTAAATGCGGTAATCGGGAGCGACGCTCCAGCGGTAACGAGCGCTATGGCGCCTAGTTCTCGACGTGTAACGTACTCAAGGCCAATCAGGGCCCCGATGCACGCGAAGACCGTTGTTGTTGTCGCCGCGAGAAGTGCCGTTGTTAGGGCTCGAGTGACCAAGTTTCGTTCTACGATTTGTGAGGAAACGGTGCCTGCTGCGTAACCAGCCATGGAGAACGTAAGCGCGGTCATTCCAAAAGGGGTGTGGATTGCCAGATCAATTGCAATACCAACTAGAAACCCGGTCAGGGCTCCATTGGCAGCGCTTAGTCGGAACGAGATAAGCAAAATCGCTATTAAGGGTAAGTCGATTATGTATCCGGCCACTCTGAAGTGCGGTATCAACGCTATTTGGATGAGCAGCACCGTGAAGAGGATCGCCGCAAGACGCGAGATGGCTCGGCTATCCAGGGTCATTGTCTTGGCTCTTGCAGAGTTGTCGCGGGACTATCGTCTTGTGGGACTCGGTCAACGATGACTGGTTCGGGGGCCTCTGGGTAGAACAAGAGCACTTGAACCCAGCGCAGCCTGTCTAGGTCGGCCGCCGGATACACCGTGATGCGTTGCGTTCCCTGCACAGCGTTAGGCACTACGTCAACGACTGTGCCGATGAGGAGTCCTTCTGGAAAGGTGCTGCCCTGAAAGCCACTGGTGACGACTGTCTCTCCAGGGATGACCACGGTGTCTAATTCAATAAAGCTGACCTCAAGATCTTGGTTTTGTCCTCGCCCTGAGGCGATCCCGTCGTCACCAGATCGAACCATCCGCACTCCAACATCGAAGTTGGGATCGGTCAATAATTCGACCTGTGAGCGTGTTACTGAAACCGCGGAAATTCTTCCGATTACACCGGCGCCGGTTTCTACAGGCATACCTATTTCGATGCCATCGCGCGAGCCTTTATCTAGCTCTAAAGTTCGCTGATAGTTAGAAATCGGCGCGTCTATAACTCGGGCCGTGCGGCGTCCAACTTGGGCTGCTCGGTCTCTGGCTCCGAGCAGTGAAAGCAACGCTTTTCTTTCGCGTTCGATTTCTCCTACCTCAAGTACGGAGCTTTGAAGCTCAGCTATTTTGGCTCTCAATAAGGCGTTTCGAGCTTCAAGGTCGTCGTAACTGGTTACCGCTTCCCAAGCTCCGCCTATGGGCTCAAATATTCTTGACGACGTTGAACGCAAGGGCCCTAAGGTGTCGAGCACTGCGCCACGTGCGGTGTCTATAGCTCCACCTTCGGTTCGGATATCGATGGTGATAAGCACTACGGAAGTGACGATAAGCAACGCTAGGCGTAACCGCGAGGTTCGATCTTTGCGAAAATTCGAACGACGAAACATGGTTAGCTCCAGCTAGTACTGGTTACCTGAAGAGAAGAGCACACCTCTAAGCACTTCAAACTCTTCAAGGGCCTGACCGGAGCCTCTCGCTACTGCGTAGAGCGGATCTGCCGCAATGCGGATGGGCATTCCAGTTTCGTTTGCCAAGCGTTGATCTAGGCCTCTCAGGAGAGCTCCTCCCCCGGCGAGCATGATGCCTTGGTCCATAATGTCAGCGGCAAGCTCAGGTGGCGTCTGGTCAAGGGTAAATTTCACTGCGTCGATTATTGAACTGATGGCTTCTTCTAGTGCTTCCCTCATTTCGACACTGCTAACGGTCACTGTTTTGGGCAGTCCAGTAACAAGGTCTCTGCCCCTGATCTCCGCGTACATTTCGTCTGGTAAGGGCCAGGCAGAGCCCAGAGCAACTTTGACTTCTTCTGCTGTGCTTTCGCCTAGAGCGACGCTGTATTCCTTTTTCACGTATTGAGTGATCGCATCGTCGAGGACATCTCCGCCTACGCGAGCTGACTGGCTGGCAACGAGGCCGCCAAGAGAAATGACTGCTACTTCGGTAGTGCCGCCACCAATGTCGACGATCATGCTTCCGTGAGGGGACTGAATTGGAAGCCCTGCGCCGATCGCCGCTGCCATTGGTTCCTCAATGATGAACGCTGGTTTCCGTGCCCCTGCATATTCTGCTGCCTCTTGGACTGCTCGTTGTTCGACACCGGTGATACCTGAGGGTACGCATATGACCATTCTGGGTTTGGCCCATCGACTTCCTGATATTTGGTCAATGAAGTAACGCAGCATCTTCTCACAGACGTCGAAGTCTGCTATCACGCCATCTTTGAGAGGTCTTATCACTTGGATATGGGCCGGGGTTCGTCCGGCCATGCGTTTGGCTTGATGCCCGACAGCCAGCGGTGTGCCATCGGTCACATCGATCGCGACAACCGAAGGTTCGTCTAGCACTATGCCTCGTCCGCGCACGTAAACGAGGGTGTTGGCTGTTCCTAGATCTACGGCAATGTCCCTGCCACTGAAACCTCTGACTCGCTTCGAGCTTTTCATCGCAACCACTCGCCTCGCTCCACGAAGCGACTTATCTGGCTCTCAGATACGGCCATGCTTCGGACTGCTGATCGACGGGGCATCTTTTTCTTTCAGGCTCCCGGGAAGAAGATATTTATTTCTCGTTCCGCGGACTCATCTGAGTCGGATCCATGAACCAGATTTTCGGTTACTACAAGACCGAAATCTCCGCGAATTGTGCCTGGCGCGGCGGTTGCCGGGTTGGTGCTGCCCATTAGATTTCGGACAATCGCATAGATGTCATCGCCAGAGTTGTCGGGTCCCTCGACGATCATCAGCATTGCTGGTGATCGTGTAATAAATGATATGAGGTCTTCAAAGAACGGTTTTCCTTGATGTTCTTCGTAATGAGTTTGTGCTGTAGCGCGGTCAATCGAACGAAGTTCCGCTCGACTCAGGCGCAGACCTTTTCGTTCGAAACGAGCGATAATTTCGCCTACTAGGCCTCGCTCAACGGCGTCGGGCTTGCAAATGACGAAGGTACGTGGCACTTCTTCTCCTACAACACGTCAGAGTCAACAAACGTAAGGCTACCGCGAGGTGTCCACGAGTTGACCTCGGGCCTCGGACGCCACGTAGAGAGACCCAGTGATCAGAATGGTTCCGTCGTCACCCGCAATACTTACCGCGCGATTTATGGCTTCTGGCACCGTTGGCGACACGTCAACGTGAGCGCCAGTACTTTTTAACGCTTGGCCTAGCTCATCAGCTGGGATTGCGCGTGGCCAATCAGCTGCAGTCGCGATGACGCTGGAAAACTGTGGGCCTCTGAGCGCGTCGAAGAACTCAAGTGGGTCTCGAGGTTTGTTCGCACCGATAACTAATACAGGCTGTTGGTCGGTTGCGAAGTCTCCGAAGAGGGTTTGCGCAACGACTAAAGCCGCTGGCGGGTTGTGGGCTCCGTCGATAATGATCGTCGGTTGTCGTTGAACTATTTCGAACCTAGCGGGCAACTTCAGTTGGTGGAACGCTTCGGAGATCACTTCTGTGTCTAACTGGCGACCGAAGAATGCTTCTGCTGCTGCGACAGCTGCTACAGCATTTTGGGCTTGGTAGGCGCCGTTGACTGGGAGGAAAACGTCCTGATGGCGACCGAAGGGGGTAACGAAATCAACAAGTCGTCCTCCGACGGCGAGTCGATCTTCGAGCACATCGAAATCTCGGCGACGATGCCATATGTCTCGTTGTTGCTTACCGGCAATAATTTCGGCTAGTGCTTGTGAAGTTTCGCCATTGATCACATGCGATTCTTTGGCAATAATCCCTGACTTTTCTTCGGCAACGTCAGCGAGGGTGGGTCCGATGATCTCCATGTGGTCTGGGCCGATATTTGTAATTACTGCTACTTCGGCGTCGATGACATTGGTTGCATCCCATTTGCCACCCATGCCTACTTCGATGACGTTGACGTCCACGGCGCTGGCAGCAAACCAGTTGTAGGCGGCTGCACACATCACTTCGAAGTAGCTGGGGCGCTCCCCTGTTGCCTCCATAACCCATGGCTCAACTTCGGCTATTTCAGAAAGCGCCTGGGTAAAGGAGGCGTCGTCGAGGGCTTGGTTGGCGATCATAATTCTGTCGTTGACAGTCTCAATATGGGGTGAGGTGTAGCTGCCTACATCTAGCCCGGTAGCACCGATGAGCCCTACCAGCATTCGCGAGGTGCTTCCTTTGCCGTTGGTTCCAGTGATGTGTATCGCTGGGATGTCTCGTTGGGGGTTGCCGAGCACTTCCATTAGAGCATTCATTCGATGGAGGGAGGGGGCGTTTGTCGCCAGACCTCCTAAATGCTGTTCAAGGTTGTAATGGTCTTGCAGCCACCGCATCGCTTCGGCGTACGTGGTGAGTTGTTGTGGCGACTGGTTCTTTGGAGTTGGCTTGAGACGGTCTCTTGTCCGTCTAGGAGGCCTGGCGCTCGCCACCGCTGTCATCCCTGCGTGGCACCAGGGTCGGATTTACCTTCTCGAGAACGACATCACGGTCGATGATGCACCGAGCGATATCTTCGCGACTGGGTACTTCGTACATGACTCCTAGGAGGACTTCTTCGAGAATCGCGCGTAATCCGCGGGCGCCGGTGTTACGTAGAATTGCCTGATCAACAACGGCGCTGATTGCTTCGTCGGTAAATTCGAGTTCCACCCCGTCAAGTTCGAACATGCGTTGGTACTGCTTGACTAAGGCGTTTCGGGGTTCGAGAAGGATGCTGGTGAGAGCGGCGTGGTCAAGTTCATCAACCACTCCCACTACTGGCAGGCGCCCAATGAATTCTGGGATGAGCCCATATTTTTGTAGGTCTTCTGGAAGTACCTCCGGGAGCAGTTCAAGGCTCGCTCGGTCGCTAGCTGATTTCACATCTGCGCCGAAGCCGACTGCTCGGTGACCTATTCGGTCTGCGATGACACGCTCAAGTCCGTCGAACGCTCCGCCGCAGATAAACAGAATGTTGCTGGTGTCGATTTGCAGGAACTCTTGATGGGGGTGTTTGCGGCCGCCTTGGGGTGGTACTGAGGCTTGGGTTCCTTCAAGGATTTTGAGTAGTGCTTGTTGGACACCTTCACCCGATACATCTCTTGTAATCGAGGGGTTTTCAGCTTTACGTGCCACTTTGTCGATCTCATCGATGTAGATGATGCCGGTTTCTGCTCTCTTGACGTCGTAATCGGCGGCTTGAATGAGTTTCAGTAGAATATTTTCGACGTCTTCGCCCACATATCCTGCTTCTGTCAACGCTGTTGCGTCGGCGATAGCGAACGGCACATTCAACATGCGCGCAAGGGTTTGGGCCATCATCGTTTTGCCGCAGCCAGTTGGTCCGATCAACATGATGTTGGATTTGGCAATTTCCACGTCAGATTCGAGACTTTGGCCGAATTGGACTCGCTTGTAGTGGTTGTATACGGCTACGGACAGAATTTTTTTGGTGCGTTCTTGGCCGATGATGTATTCGTTGAGAAAGCCGAAAATCTCTGATGGCTTGGGGACTTCATCGAAGTCCACTTCTGTGTTGTCTGCTAGTTCTTCTTCGATTATTTCGTTACATAGATCGATGCATTCGTCACAGATGTAGACACCTGGACCGGCAATGAGTTTCTTGACTTGTTTTTGAGATTTTCCGCAGAAAGAGCATTTAAGTAGCTCTCCGCCTTCTCCGAATTTCGCCACGTCGCGGATACCTCGTTCTGGTTACCCAACCGGTTTGGTTGATAGCCGTTTGCTAAGGATGGCACAGTCCGATCGAAGCGGGGGGACGTTCCGGCGCGAAAGCTGTGTTACCTCGTGCACTTGATTTGTTTTGGGGTAAGTGTTGAGAGTACCGACTGATTGTCTCTGTGAACAGTGGAATTGTTAGGCAGCGCGGATCGGGCCGTCTTCGGCAACTTCTCTGCTATCGATGACTTCATCGATAATTCCGTATTCTTTGGCGGCCTCTGCGTCCATAATGAAGTCGCGGTCGGTGTCTGTGTGAATTCGATCGAGGTCTTGTCCGGTATGCCGTGCGAGAATGCCTTCCAATAGTTCTCTCATCCTGTCGATTTCTCGAGCGGCTAATTCGATGTCGGTGGCCTGGCCCATTGCTTGGCCGTACGGCTGGTGGAGCAGCACTCGTGCGTGGGGTAACGCCATTCGTTTTCCTGGACTACCAGCGGCGAGTAGAACCGCCGCCGCTGAAGCCGCTTGACCTAGACAAATGGTCGTTATGTCGTTGCGAATGTATTGGCTGGTGTCGTAAATAGCGAAGAGGGCGTTGATGTCACCGCCCGGTGAGTTGATGTAGATGTTGATGTCACGGTCGGGGTTTTCCGATTCAAGGTGGATCATTTGGGCGCACACCAGGTTGGCAATGGTGTCATCAATCGGAGTGCCTAAGAAAATGATGTTCTCTTTCAGGAGGCGGGAATACAGGTCGTAGGCGCGTTCTCCTCTGTTGGTTTGTTCTACGACTGTGGGAACTAGGTAGTTCTGTGCTTCGAGGCTCACTGTTCCTCATCCTTTTCCGTATCGTCTTCCTCTTCATCGTCCACGGTAGCGCTGTCCACCACTTCATCAGAGTCGGAATCCGTTAAGTCGGGTAGCTCGAGGTCTTCGCGTTCGACAGGGTCGCCATTTTCGTCGATCAATTTGACTTCGCTGACGAGCCATTCCAATGCTTTGCGCTTGCTTATTTCTGCTTGGATTGGTCCGAGGCCGTCGCCTTGATCTTCGATTTGGTCACGTAGATCCTGAGTCGAGGTTTGGAATTGTTCGGCCATGCGTTCAAGTTCTTCGTCGACGTCGCTGTCGTCTACCGAAATTGTCTCTTTCTCGACAATTGATCGCAGTGCCAAATCGACTTTCGCTGAGCGTTCCGCTGCTTCGCGCAATTCCTCGGTAAATGACTCTGGGTCTTGACCAGTCATTTGCATCCACGTTTCGAGGTTCATTCCTTGCCCTTGCAGGCGCATAGCAAGTTGCTGCAGTTGTTCGGACATCTCGCCGTTGATCATTGAGTCGGGCACGGGTTCTTCAACTAAGGCGGCAAGTGCCGTCGCTGTGTTTTCTCGCATCGCGGCGTTGGCTTGGAAGGTTCGCATCATTTTCATACGTTGGATCGTCTCGGTTCGAAGTTCCTCTACCGATTCATGTTCGGTGTTCTCGTCAACCCATTGATCATTGAGTTCCGGTAGCACTTCTTCTTTAACCGCATTCACCTTTATTTCGAAGTCGATCGACACATCGTCTTGCACTGGGTGCTCGGCACTGAAGTTGAGTTCGTCTCCGGGACTTGCTCCTTCGAGTTGATTGTCGACTTCTTCAACAATGCCTCCGCTTCCTATGGAGTAGAGGTAGTCATCTGCTGTAAGGCCTGGGAGTGCCTCGCCGTCGACTGTTCCTGCGATGTCGATCGAGACTTGATCGCCGCTGATAGCAGGGCGTTCAACGTCGACGAGTTCGGCTGACTGTCGGAGCTGAACGTCGATTTGCTCTTGCACTTCTTCATCGCTTGGCGTTGGGCGCGGTATTTCGACTTCGAGATCGGCATAGCCATGTAGGGCAATTGTGGGTCGGGTTTCTACTATTGCTTCGAAGCAAACAAGCCCGTCGTCCTGGCCGCTGGTCAGGGTCAGGTCGGGCGCTGCGATGACATCGACTGCTTCAACGCGTACTGCGTCGGCGTAGTAGCCGGGAATTGCGTCTTCAAGTGCTTGAGCTCGGGCGTATTCGGTACCGATGTGGGATTCAAGGACAGGTCGTGGAGCTTTTCCTTTTCTGAATCCTGGTACTCGTACTTCTTTGGCTATTTTTCGAAACGCTGCTTCTATCGCGTTTTCGAAAGTTTCTTGGTCAACCTCAACGGTGAGTTTGACTCGGGGACCGAAAGCGCGTTCTTGTTGCTCGTCCGCTCCGTCGGAGACGTCCTCAGCAGAGTCGTTGAGGGCGTCAAGTTCTGCTTGGTCAACTGGAGTAACGGTGGTCTTCACAGGGGCAAAATTCTATCGGGCTAGGTTGCTGTGTCCCCTATTGAGGTGGGGACCTTTGGTGGAGCGGGCGACGAGAATCGAACTCGCATCATCAGCTTGGAAGGCTGAGGTTCTAGCCATTGAACTACGCCCGCGGGTGTCGTCAGGCTAGCGGCAGTAAGTCCTAACTACAGATCGAATGGCAAGTCTACGACTGTTGCTTGTCGCCAACCTTCAGATGTTTCCACTTGCAATTTGGTGCCTGGAAGGTTGTGGGGCACTTCCACTATTGCCAATCCTAAATTTTGTTGGAATCGCGGTGAGTGGTTCATAACTCGAGTTTGACCGGCGTGGGTGCCATTGGGGTTGCGGAGCCCTGTTGGTTCTGAGTTGGGTTCGAGCGGTTCCCCTTCGATAAGGAGGCCTTTGAGTTCTCGAGTAGGTCCAAGGGCGCGTTTTTCTAGGAGTGCCTGTTTTCCGATGAAGTCGTGTTCGACGCCGAGGTCAACATATTTTCCGATAGCGGCTTCGAACGGGTCGCTTTCTTCGTCGGTGTCTGCACCCCAGGAAAGTAGGAAATTTTCGATTCGTTCCGCGTTATTAGGTGCTCCTACTCGAATTCCGTGCGGTTCTCCTGCGGTCCAGACCAGATCCCAGAGTTGTTCACCCTTGCTGCCATCTTCGAGGAAGAGTTCGAACCCGCCTTGCTTGCTCCACCCTGAACGGCATACCACCACGGGGATGTCTTGGTGGGTGATGCGTCGGAAGTGGAAGAACTTAAGTTCGCGGACCCAATCCCCGAACACGTCGGCGACAGTGTCGGTTGCGCTTGGGCCTTGCACCGCTAGGGGCGATACGTCTGGTTCGGTGACGTCGACGTTGTCGCCTCGTTCTCCGCTAATGGCACGTATCCACAACAGCACATCGGAGTCAGCTATGGAGAACCAAATAGTGTCGTCATCTACTCGGAGAGCGATCGGGTCATTGATGAGCCGTCCTTTGTGGTCGCATAGGGGCACGTATTTGGCGACACCTATTTTGAGTTGGGATAGATCTCGAGCACTCAGGTACTGACAGAGTTTGAGTGCGTCTGGTCCTTGGACCTGAACTTGTCGTTCGCACCCAACGTCCCATAACGCCACGCGTTGGGTGAGCGCTTCGTAATCTGCTTTTGGATCTTCGGTGGCTACGGGGAGGACCATGCGGTTGAAGATGGTCGCTGTTTGCATTCCCGCGGCTTCTGATTTTCTGTAGAACGGTGAGAACCGTACTCGGGGTCCCTGAGCAAGTTGCATGTTTGGCAACTTACTGGTTCGGTTTGCTCGGTTTTAACGTCCAATCAAAAAGTTTAAGTGTCCGCGATCCAGAATGCGTTGCCTGAATTGGGGTTCGTATGCAGCTTCGGGGTCTTCGCGGACTAGTTCGTCAATGACGATTGCGTCGTCGCCGACGAGGATTCTCCAACGGTTGTCTTGGAGTGCATTCAAGATGGTCTCCGCTGCTTGGGCTGCTGTTGTGGGGGCTTCGTCTCTGAAGCGTTGACCTTGCATGTTTACGAGCTCGGTAAGGTCGGAGTCGGACATTTGATCTACCTCCGCTCCGCGTTCTGCGAGGTTTTTACGGATCCGTTCTAGGTTGGGTCCTCCGTGAGCTGTAGTGCTGTTGAGGCTGATGGATGTTCCGATGTGACCTGGCATGACTACATGAGCGGTGACGTGTGGAGCGTTGAGTTGTAGGTCAACGTTGAGTGCCTCAGTAAAGCCTTTCACTGCGAACTTGGCTGCGCAGTAGGCGGTGTGTGGGGTTTCGGGTCCTACTGTTGCCCAAAAGCCGTTGATGCTGCTGGTGTTGACCAGGTGTCCTTCGTCGCTGCGAATCAGGAGCGGTAGGAAGGTGCGGCTTCCGTAGTAAACGCCGTACCAGCAGACGTCGAAAGTTTTTTCCCACGCCATGCGGTCTTCGTCTGTAACGAAGCTGCCTCCGCCCGCGATTCCTGCGTTGTTGAACACCAGATCGACGTGTTCGATTTGGTGGCGGATTTGGAGCTGGTCTCGAAATGCGATGACGTCCACTTCGTCTGCGACGTCACATATGTGTGAGGTGACTCGCACAGTGTGTGTTGTTTCACTGAGTGCAAGTTCCTCGGTTTCGGCCATGTGGTCGGGATTGACGTCGCACATGGCGACGTGACACCCGACAGCAGCTAGTTGCCTCACCAGTTCGCGACCCATGCCGGTGCCGCCGCCGGTGACAACTGCCATCTTTCCCTCGAAATCGTTCACAGCGTCCCCCTTTGAGGTGTTCTATGGTCCCAGCAATCCGAGGGTTGCGCCATCTGAGCTCTCATATTTTGGCTCTTGAAAAATTGATAAGAATCGCCGATGAGGCTTGGGTTACCAACAAAACTGACGCAAAATGTTTTTTATGAATCGATTGTCCGTGCGGAGCCTGGTGTGGGTGCTGGGTTTTGTTGTTGCTGCCAGTTGTTCCAGCAACGAAGTTTCGTCCCCCGTGTCCTCAACCACGGTTGTTGACAGCGTTGAGTCGGAGACGTCGGATTCGTTGTCGGCGGCGCCGGCGAGTGCTCGAACTTCCACCACCGTGGGGGGCAGTGAATTCGTGTCGAATTCCGATGATCCAACGTTGGCTCTCGACCATACGGCTTATGCGCCACTTTCAGATGCATTTGCGCCATCGGTAATGCCAGATGGCCCCATGGGGCGCGTCGGCTACACCAGGTATGTGTTTACTCAAAGTGGGGATCAGATCATCCCTGCTTTGGTTGAGGGTCCGAAGGGCAGTCAAACTCGGTGCCAGGTGGTTGAATTGCCGTGCTCTTTTCAAGACCTTAAAGCTTTGTTTGATTCGAGGGAACCCATTCCATCTGAGATGAATATGACCTCAATGGAGTTGGGAACTTTGGTTCGGCAGTTAGGTCAAGTGCAAGACACGTTGGGTCGTTTCGCCGATGTGAATGACGCTTGCGCAGCTGGGTATTTCCCTGACCGTGCTCAGACCCCAAATATGGGTTCGCATTTCACGAATTTTCCGTTGATTGTTGACGGGAAGTTCGATCCTTCGGCTCCAGAGATTCTGCTTTTTGTAGCTGCTGACAACTCTGCTCCCCCGTTTGGGGCTCTTGGCCGTTGCAAGGATGGTGTGTGGAAAGGGGTTGACGTCGAAATTGCGGGTGCGGCGTTCTATATGCCATTCGCTGCGGTTGGGAATGATCACTTTGAAGGTTTTAGTGGTCCGCTCGATAACTGGCACATTCACTACAACTTGTGTCGGCTTGCGGGTCAGGATGTGACCGTGTTGCCGTCGGTGTGTGCTGGGGCAAAGGACGGTCCATTGGATCAACCGCAGGGTGATGCCAGTGAGGGTTGGATGATTCATGCTTGGGCCGATGGTGAGCACGACAATCAGTTAGGTGCGTTTTCAATGTGGAATCCGAGCATTTGGCCGTTGGCGGATCCCAAGGCTTCGGGTGCGAGTGTCATTGGGTCGCGTACTGCTAGCAACACCAATTTGATCGCTGATTTCGATTATCAGGTCGTCGAGGATGCTGTACCGGGGAAGATTTCGTTCTTTAACTCGGACGCGGAGGCTCATAGTGTCACCGCGGGGACTCCTGAGAATCCCACTGGAGAGTTCGACAGTGGTGTCGTAGGTGGGGGCTCTGCCGCAATGATCGAGATTTCTCAACCTGGAACATACGAATTTTTCTGCTCGTTGCATCCGGGCATGACGGGTTCTATCACTGTGGCGGGCGGCTGAAAATCTCTCAGGCCCGAGCTGCGGCTCTTGGGAAGACTAGGGAACTCGGAGACAATTAGAGAAAACAAGGTCCACGGTTCCGAAGGAATCGCAAGCGCACACCACGAGTCCAGCCGTTCCTCGGCTTGTTGCTAGAGGCGCTTACGGTCTAAAGCACCGAAAAGAAAATCATGAGCATTCCGACCCAGCTAGCAGCGAAGGCCAGTGTGCGGATATAGGGAAGGCCCATGATGTGAACGACCGCGTGTGCGAGCCGAGCCCAAAAGAAAAGCGCTGCTCCAGCTGCTGCGTTGGCGTCAGTGAGATGGGCGATAATCACGAGAGCTGCGAAGGCGGGCAAGTTTTCAACCATGTTGAGATGTGCTCGTTGGGCTCGCTGCGCCCAGGCTGCTGGCGCCGGGGGGTTCTCTGGATACGTCAGGACGGTACCAAGACCTTGACTTTGGATTCGTTCAAGCACGTAAGGCAGCCACAGCACGATACAAAGGAAGGCGCTCCAGGCTAGGTAGGTGAGTTCAGTTGACACGGCATCTCCGTTCGACGTCCAGTACTCGCCAAGCTAGACCCACAACTGCTCTTTTGAGGTGAAATCAGTTGGATTATTCGAGTTCTACCAGTGGGCAGGTACGACGTCCGCCACTCGGATTATGGATTCGGGCTCGTTCAAGTAACGGGGTGCCGAATTGATCGGTGGTGAGGAATGTTTCGATGGCGATAGCTATGGGGGGCGCGATGAGTTTGATGTATTGATCGGTAGCTAGAAACGCTCCTTCTGATGGGCTAGCCAGATAGGCAGCTTCTAACAGGGCGTTCGTTGTTTCGGGTTTTCGCACAAGGCTGTAGGCGTCTCCCCCACTTGAGTTGACAACCCGGAGAGCCCCAGCGTCCCACCTTGAGGTCCATTGAATGTCTTCGACTGTTGATAACGCTTCGAAGACTTTGCCGTGGAGAAGTCCTGCAAGTCGAGCCGACTCTTGATCTCCTGTTTGAGCGAAAACTTCTGTCCCCGGTGCGTTCGACTTGGCGGCGGTAGGTGCGTTGTGGTGGATGGAGATGAGGGCGATCGCGTGAGCGGCGTCGGCCAGCGCAATTCGTTCGTCAAGTTCGATGTAGTAGTCGCCGGTGCGAGTCAGCAGAGTTGAAATGTTTTTGTCTTGCAGTAGTTGGGACACCGCTAGGGAAACTTTGAGGTTTAGCTCGCTTTCTTTGAGACCTGTGGGTCCTCGCGTTCCTGGGTCTTTACCGCCGTGCCCGGGGTCAAGGACCACTTGAACGCCTCGGACGGGAAAAACTTTGGTTACTTGCACTAGGTCGCCGCATGGGTCATGTACTTCCCACCCCTGGTCAGTTGGTTCTGAGACTCGGACGGGGATGCCCCGTGGGGTAATTGCGATAGTTGGCGGCGGCAACGTTGTGGTTGTGCTGGGAACAGTTGCTGCTGGCTCATCAACTGTTGTTGTGGTGGTTGGTTGTGTCGATGTAATGGTGGGAATGGTGGTCGTGGTCGTCTGAGTGGTTGTTGTGGCTGGAGTAGAAGACGTGTGTGTAGGTGCAGAAGTTGCGTATGTTGCGTCCGTTTGG
>TARA_B100000686_G_scaffold65217_1_pt1 | contig 16478 bp, 12 predicted proteins | sample TARA_B100000686 | Tara Oceans TARA_B100000686 (sample SAMEA2622733) | marine metagenome | biome: marine biome (ENVO:00000447); feature: marine epipelagic mixed layer (ENVO:xxxxxxxxx); material: "saline water (ENVO:00002010), including plankton (ENVO:xxxxxxxx)" | depth 150 m
TAAAAAAATTTTAAATAGAGCAGAAATAAAATGGATCAATAATTATCACGGGAAAGTTAAGAGAAATTTGTCCAGATTTATGAATTTAAAAGAAAAAGTGGATTTGACAGAAGCTTGCTCACCTATTTAATAAATCGTACCACTTTTCTTCTGTCATCAAATCTATTTTGAGTTCTTTGGCTTTTTCGATTTTCTTCTTTGTTGGTTTTGAATTTCCAATTACAAGATAATCTAATTTTTTAGAGACCGAACCAAGAATTTTAGCACCATTTTCTTCCGCTAAAGCTTTGGCCTCAGACCTGCTCATTTTTTTAAATCCTCCTGTAAACATTATATTTTTATTACTAAGCTTTCCTTTTTTATTTGTTTTTTTAAAGTCCTCTATTTTGAGAACGGACATTAGAGATTGAATGATATGAGAATTTTTTTGATTTGAGAAAAAATCTTCTATAGATTTCACTTGGGTATCTCCAATCCCGTCAAGATCATATAGACTCTTTAAAATATCTTTTCTTTTGTTAGGGTTAAATAATTCTGAAAATTTTTTATCTGTCTTAAAAAATGCTCCTAAAATTTTTGCGTTTTCTTGGCCTATATGTCTAATTCCTATTGAATAAATAAACCTATCTAAAACTATCGCCTTTGAATCTTTAATTGCTTTTTGTAAATTTTTTATGGAAAGTTCACCCCAACCCTCTAGCTTTTCTATTTTATCATAATTCAGGCGGAAAATGTCGGCCGGTGTTCTTATAAATTTTAATTCCCAAAAATTATCTATTACTTTTTTACCCAAACCCTCAATATCAAAAGCATCTTTTGAAACTATATGTTTTAGCTTTTCTCTTGCAGTAAAATCACATTCATAACCCCTAGTACATCTTCTAACCGCGTCTGTTTTTTTAGTGACTAAATTGATTTCTTTTTTTGTGGGAAAACCACAAAGACATTTGCTTGGAAAAATAAATTTTTTACTGTTTTTACTTCTTTTAGATTTGTCCACTGAAACAACCTGTGGAATTACATCACCAGCTCGTTGTATTGTAATAATATCTCCTACTCTTACATCTTTTCTGTTAATTTCATCCTCATTGTGCAAAGTTGCATTGGAAATAACAACACCACCAACCGTAACAGGATCAATTTTTGCTACTGGAGTAATAGCACCAGTCCTTCCAACTTGAATTACTATGTCTTTGATTTTGGAAGAGGCTTTAACTGAAGAAAATTTGTAAGCAATTGCCCATCTTGGAGAATTAGATGTAGAACCAAGTCTTTCTTGAAATTTTAAATTATTAACCTTATAGACTATTCCATCTAAGTCATAATCCAAACTTGATCTTAAACTTTCTATTTCTTCATGATTTTTTTCTATTTCATCAATTGATTTAATTTTTTTGCAATGAGAATTAATTGGAAATTTCCAGTTTTCAAGTTTTTTTAACAAATCGATTTGGTTTTTAAAATCTTCAGAACTTATCTCTCCGATTCCATAAGCAAAAAATCTCAATGGTATTTTTTTAGTCTCTCTTGAATCCTTTTGTCTTAGTGAACCACCTGCCGCATTCCTTGGATTGGCGAATTTATCTTTTATTTTTTCAAAATCTTTTTTTCCTATATAAACTTCTCCCCTTACTTCTACAACTTCAGGAGCATTAATCAATTTTTTAGGTATCTCATCTATGGTTAGCAAATTTTCAGTTATATTTTCTCCAAAAACACCATCACCTCTTGACAGTCCATAAGTTAATTTTCCTTTCTCGTATCTCAAGGAAGCAGATATACCGTCTATCTTTGGTTCCGAAGATAATTCCACATAGGATGTGATACTCAAAAAATTTTTTATTTTTTTTTGAAAATCCATCATATCTTCCATGTCAAAAGCATTCCCTAAAGAAAGCATTGGTTTAGCATGTTTTACTTTTTCAAATTTTGTTGAAGGCTTGTATCCAACAAGATTGTCTATATTTTTTATTTTTTTCAGGAATGGATTCTGTTTTACCAAGGCTAATAATTCTTTTTTTAATTCATCAAATTCTGAGTCTGAGGCTATAGGACTGTCTTTCTCAAAATATGCTTTGTTGAGCTTCAATAATTTTTCGAATTTTGTAGTGTAAAGCCTTTTAATTTTTTCCTGATCAGTCATCTATAAGTAATATTTTTTTTAGCGTTCTCTTAACCAGACTATCTTCATCTTCATCTTTTTTAATTTGTATTTTATAGTCCGAATTCAAAACTTTATAAGATCTTTTGTACCATTCGCTTGAATTATAATTATAGCCTAACAAGGCAGCTGCGGCTTTTGCTTCATCATCAAGACCAATTCTATAATATATCTCCACTAATCTAAATAAAGCTTCCTCAACAAAAATTGTATTGTCATATTTATCCACTACCGTTCTTAATCTATTAATAGCCGGTATCCATTTTTCATTTTTTATATAGTATCTAGCAATAGACAATTCTTTTGCGGCCATCTGATTTAATATAAGATCTAATTTAAATTTTAAATCCATTGCGTAATCAGTATCTGGAAACTTTTTTAAAAAATCTTCAATTGTTTTTTTTGATAAAAGAAGTGGTTCTATATCTTTTTCTTCATCAAGAATCTTTTCATAGTAAATGATGGCAGTTAGGTAGTGCGCATAACTTATGTTGGAATCTGCGGGATAAACTTTTATAAATCTTTTAAGGTTAATTATAGCTTCATCATAATTATTCATGGAGTATAAACAGTAGCTAGACATTAAAGCTGATTTTGCTGCCCATCCAGTTTGTGGAAGTAAACTTTCAGACTGATCAAATTTTTTTCTAGCTATAAAGTATTGGCCGTCCTTTAGAGATTGTAGAGCTTCTCTATAAATCTTTATTGCTTCACTCTTAGTAGAAGGTGGAGGTTCAACTGTCTGATTTTTTTTCGAACATGAAAAAAATAAAAAAAATGAAAAAAACGAAATTAAAAATATACGCATTAAGCTATTAATAACAAAAAAAATACTTGGCGTAAAATTTTGTTTGATATTAAGCGTTTACTGCAATTCTTTTTTGCTCAGATGTTGTTTTTTGAATGTTTCTAACACTATCTATATTCTCAACGACAGTGAAGTTATTTGTGTCAGATAAAACTTTTCTCAAAAAATCGTTTGTAAGCGAATGCCCGCCATGAGCGCATTCCACTGAACCAATAACTCTCATGCCCGCAAGCATGAAGTCACCAGCCAAATCCAAAATCTTATGATTTACAAATTCATTTTCAAATCTTAGGCCCCCTTCATTAAGGACTTTGTCTCCTTTGACTACTACAGCATTTTCTAATGTTCCACCTTTACCAAGACCTAAAGATTTAACTTTTTCAATATCTTCGTATAAACAAAATGTTCTAGAAGAATAAACACTTTCTAAATTTTTATCTTCAAAATTTATTTTGTTTGTCTGGGTTTTGATTAGTGGGTTTTCGTAATTCAAAGTAAATTTAACACTAAAATTCTTGTTTGCTGGTTGAATGCTTATTGATTTGTCGCTCAGTTTAAGCTCTACTTTTCTTTTAATTTTTATAAATTTTCTTTTTTTATTTAAATTTTTTAAGCCACAAGCTTTGATTTTTTCTACAAATTCTTTTGCAGAACCATCCATTATTGGAACCTCTGGGCCGTCTATGTTTACAATTAAATTATCAATACCGCATATGTAAAAAGATGCCATTAAATGTTCAATGGTAGAAACGGAAATATCAAATTCATTTTTGATCTTTGTGCAAAGTTTTGCTGAAGAAACATTTTTAAAATTAGCTAATATTTTATTATTTGTTTTTAAATCAGTTCTTTTAAAAACTATACCAGTGTCAGCTTCCGTGGGTTCTAAATTTAAATTCACTTTCACCCCCGAGTGAAGCCCTACTCCTGTGAAATTTACTGGACCTTTTATCGTTTTTTGATCATTTTCCAACATAACTAAGATTTTATACAGAAATTAAAAATCCAGTTGAAAACAAGTAATATTACAAAAAGCTACGGGAAATTTTAAAAAAAACGCTCAAAAAAACTTGAGATTATTGACTTTTTTCTATGGCTTAATGGAATAGCCTCTTTGTGCCACCCTTTAAAAATCAGTTCGGCTGCACCTGATAATGCGTCAAAATCATTAAGTGGCAACGACTCGGTCTGTATACCTGGCGAACTAATTTTTAAAGATTTTTCAAACGAATCGCATAAATTTTTATTTTTTAAAATACTTACATCTTCAAAAAATAAATAAATATTTAAAATTTCTTCATTCAAATAGTGTAAATTTTTATTTTTATTAAAAATATGATTTGTCATCTCATTAATTCTTGCTTCAACAATGTCCTTTAGGTGATTGATACTTAGTCTTTTAAACTTAGATTCTGTAAAGAATTTTTTTTCTAAAAAATTAATCTTTTCTTCTGTAACGGCATGCAAATTTAATTGGTCAATAATTGTTCTTGCTTCATTTTCCTTCAATGAACAAAGTTGAATAATATCTCTGTAAATCGAATTGGTTCCAAAAGGAAAAGTTCTTAAAAAAACAAGTGAGCAGTCTTCATAAAGAGAAACACTACTCATTTCTTTGTCAAAATTTATTATAACAAAATTTTTTAGATCACTATTTTTATTTAATAAATCTATACCGCAAGCAAAAGGTTTGCTAACAAATCTTTCGATTTTCATATCGCTATTGTTGAAAAGAGCTGTAATATTTTTTAAACTATTTGTTGGAAAAGAAATAAATGTCATATGTAAACCTAACTGATCCCCTTGTAAATTCAGAGGTATCTTGGTTTGTTTAGTTTTGTCTAAAATAAAATTTGAATTAAGTATATGCAATATTGAGTTTTTCCTTTGGTCTTTCGCAACAGAGCTTTTAGCTTCATTTAAAATATAATCCAGATCTCTCTTCTCAACTTTTGAACCATTTAATTTTTTTATACCTGTAAAATTTGTACATAAAATTTTAGGCTCATTAACGATAATTGAAATATTTTTGAAAATTTTATTAGATTCTTTTTCTATATTTTTTACATCTTCATTTATTTTTTTTGCTGTATAATCAAAATCTAAAATTTCTCCTTTCTTAATTCCTGTATTTGTAGAGATTTTTTTTTTTAAAATTTTATATTCGGACTCCGTATTTTGTTGATAAATAATATACCGAATTTGGTCATCAGCTATTTCGGCAATTAATTTTTCTTGGATCATTATTTTAATATAAGCTGCCCCTTAATTCTAAAATCAAAAATTTCGAAGTTACTAAAGTTTTCTTTTTTATAAATAGATAAAAACTTTTTAAGTGATTCTTCATAGTCTTTGATTGGCAATTTTATTATTTTACCATCCTTTAAAACAATATCCCACCTATTAATATCAAAGTAATTAAATTTTTTTATTAATTCTTTGTCAAAACCCAGCCCCTCCAATGATGAATAGAGTGTATAAAAATTTTTTTCTGCTCCTTTTCCATATACCAAAGGTAATGGGTCTTTCTCTTTTGCTTCATAATTTTTAATTACCTTTCCTCCGTCTAGTAAAAGATGTGTTTCGTTATTATCCATCAAAACTGCCAAAGGATTAAATTCGTTTATCTCTACTTTTATTTTATAAGGATAAATTTTTTTTATTTTTATCTCTCTAATAAAATCAAAATCTGTAATCGTTTCTTCAAGCCTCTTGGTATTAATTAAAATTATACTTTTGTCCCTAAATTCATCTAATTTTTTTTTAATTTTTCTTTCGTCTGAATTGTTAATTCCTACAATCTCTATTTCCCTTATAGGAAAAATTGAATTTTTTATATTTGTGGAAAAATCAAAGTTATATGTGGTAAGAAAAATAAACAAAAGTATCCACAAAAAAAAACTTCTTTTTTTTTTCATCTATTTATACTGGCGTCAGTTATCATCCACTTTACTAATTTTACAAATGAAATTTTGGAATTTCTGGCTATTTCTGGAACAAGAGATAAGCTGGTCATCCCAGGTTGAGTATTAACTTCAAGAAGAAAAAAACTGTTTTTGTAAAACCTAAAATCACACCTTACAATTCCTTTACATTTTAAAATTTTATTTGCCTTTTTGGCAATTTTTAATATTTCTCTGTATTTTTTTTTTGGAATTTCCGCGGGCATTATATGGAGGGTTTTTGCTGACTTTTTATATTTGGCTTTGTAATCATAAAATTCCCTCTTTGGCCTTAGCTCAATAGCACCAATTGATTTACCACCAATAACTGCAACTTGAATTTCTTTTCCCGGAATGTAAGTCTCAAATATTAAATTGTCATAATCTTTTTTGGATTTTTTAAATTGAGTTTTTAACGAATTAAGATTTTTACATATTTTTACACCAATACTCGATCCTTCATCGTTTGGTTTAATTACTATTGGAAAACTTAATTTATTCTTCTTAATCTTCTTTCTTAAATTCACATCTAAGTAGTCTTTTCGATTTAAAAAGAAATAGTTGGGAGTCTTAATATTATTTTTTATAAATAATTGCTTAGAAAAATACTTATTCATTGCAATCATTGAAGATAAAACTCCAGAATGTGTGTAGGGTATACGAAAATATTCAAAAAAACTTTGTATTTTACCGTCCTCTCCACCTTTACCATGAAGAGCATTAAATATTACATCGGCATCGGTCTTACCAATTTCGCTTATTGGCAAAAATTTTGGATCAAATTTTGATACCCGATAACCTATTTTTTTCAAAGCTGCTATACATGCCTTAGCGGACTCCAAACTCACTTCTCTTTCTCTGGAAATGCCGCCCAATACAACAAGTATCTTTTTTTTTGGCAATTTTATTTTTCTCCAATAATTTTTATTTCTAACTCTAAGTTCGTACCTGTTTTTAAAAAAACTTCTTTTTTAACTTTTTCTATTAAGGTTTCCACATCCGAAGAAGTCGCCTTACCATTGTTTAAAAAAAAATTACTATGTTTTGAAGAAATGCTTGCCCCCCCTATAGTTAAACCAGAACAGTTCGACGATCTAATAAGTTCCCATGCTTTTTGATTTTCCGGGTTTTTAAATGTACTACCACAAGTTTTGATTTTGCTGGGTTGGCTTTCTTTTTTTTGATTTACTAATTTCATTTGCTCATTTTTAATATCATTTTTATTTCGAGATTGGCCTTGAAGAATAACACTCAAAATTATTAGATCTTTGTCAAAATCACTTCCTCTATAGAAAAATTTTATTTCATCTTTTTTAAAGTGTTTTAATTCTCCACGTAAATTCATTGCTTTAAGAGAAAAAAAAATTTTTGATATATCATAACCATAACAGCCGCTATTCATGATAATAGCTCCGCCTATACTGCCTGGTATGCAGGATAAAAACTCAAACCCTGATATAGAATTTTCTAAGGCAAAATCTGCAACTTTTTTATCTAAAGTGGCAGCACCAACTTCCATCTTATTATCTTCCAACAATTTTGTGTAAGCAAAGTCTTTCCCTAGTTTAATTATGATCCCATTGAAGCCCGAATCTCTGAAGAGAGTATTCGATCCGGCACCTAAGTAGTACATATTTTTTTCTTTTTGATCATATTTTCTTAAAAAATTTTCAAGATCAGATTGAGATTTTGGCTTGAAAAATATTTTAGCGGGTCCGCCTAAATTAAACCAATTATATTTGGAAAGTTTTTCATTTTTATAAATCATATTTTAATCTATAAGTCCATTTCTCTTATCCACTTTGAAATAGATCCAGCTCCCATACATATCACTATTTCATTTTCTAATAAATTTTTAATAAAAAACTTTTTTAAATCATGTTCGTTTTTAACTATCATTACCTGAACTTTTGAATTTATAGAAATCAATTTTGCAAAATTTACTGGATCATACTTATTATCAATTTTCTCTCCCGCAGGATAAACTGGACACAAAACAACTAAATCTGAATCTTTGAAAGCAAATGAAAAATCTTTTTTTAACGATTTCAGTCTAGAATATCTATGGGGCTGAAAAACAGATACTATTTTTCTGTTACCAGAAGTTATTTTTAAGCTTTTTAAAACTGATTGAATTTCTGTTGGATGATGAGCATAATCATCAAAAAATTCTCTTCCGTTAACTGAAAAAACCTTCGTTAATCTTCTCTGTATACCAGTAAACTTTTTTAGTGAATTTTTTATAACATTATTGCTAATTCCAATATGGAGGCATAAGGCAACAGCGGCAGCTGAGTTCAAAATATTATGCTGTCCAATAAGGTTTGATTTAATTTCTTTAATGATCTTCTTTTTTGAACCAGGTACAGAAATTCTTAAGTCAAAGATTGAATAACTCTTTTTATAAATAGGATTTAAAATTTGAAAATTTGCTGCTTTAGAAAAACCATAGGTTAAGAAATTTTTATTGTATATCTTGGAAACTAATTTTTTTAGTTCATGGTCATCTATACAAATAAAAGATTTTCCAATTGCTGGTGTCTTATTAAGGAACTTTAAAAAAGAATATTTTAAGTTTTTAAAGCTCTTATAAAAATCAAGATGTTCTTTATCAAGATTTGTAACAACAGAATAGTTTATTGGAAAATTTAAAAAACTACCGTCAGATTCATCGGCTTCTAAAACGGCCCATTCTCCTTTTCCCAACTTGGCATTACTATTAAAAGAATTTATTACTCCACCATTTATTATAGTTGGATCTAATTTTGCAGATGATAAAATTTTTGATATTAAAGAAGTGGTTGTTGTTTTCCCATGTGAACCCGTAATCACAATATTTGTTTTTAAAGACACAACATGAGCCAACATTTCGGCTCTTTTAAGAATGGTTAATTTTTTTTCTTTTGCTGCTTTAATTTCAGGATTGTTATTTTTAACTGCGGAAGATTTAACAACTATTGTGCAGTTTTTAATATTATTTTCGTTATGCGCATTAAATACCTTAATGCCGATTCTTTTGCATCTTTCAACATTTTTACTGTTAACTAGGTCGCTTCCTTGAACTTTAAAGCCCATAGTTTTCATAACTTGAGCTAAGCCACTCATTCCTATACCTCCAATTCCAATAAAATGGATTTTTTCTTTTAATGCTATTTCAACTTTACTCATTCAATACTTCTCCAATTAGTTTTTCAATTTTTGAGCTGGTATCCATATCAGAATGTTTTTCCATTTTCTCTTTCATAAAAAATAATTTTTTTTTATCTTTATTTAAATCCAAAAGAATTTGAAATAATTTATCAGAAAGAAACTTTTCATCTAACAAAAAGCAATATCCTTTTTCTTTGAAGTAGCTAGCATTTTTAAACTGATGATTATCCGCTGACGAAGGCAGGGGTACTGTAATAAATGGGATTTTTAAATTTATTAATTCTGCCAAAGACGATGCTCCCGACCTTGTAATTGCTAGATTAGCTTTTTGATAATATTTAGTCATATCATCCGAAAAAGAAAACAGCTCAAATTCTAATTTAAATTTTTCATATGTTTTTTTTATTTGATTAACCTGTTGATCTAAACATTGCTGATAAATTTTAAATCTGACACCATTTTCTAAGCATTTTACCATTATATCTGGCAAAATTTCTCCGAAAACTTTAGCTGACTGACTTCCTCCCATTATTAAAATCGACAAGTCTTCTTTGTCAGAATTTTCTGTTTTGTCTTTTTTTAAATTCAAAATATGACTTCTAATTAAATATCCACAAAAAAATACTTTTTTACTGTATTTGGAGCTGATTCCCTGAACATCGTTTGTAGAAACTAAAATTTTTTTTGCTATTGGTAGAAGAAACTTATTTGCTCTACCTATAACTAGATTGTTTTCATAAATTAACACTGGAATTTTAAGGCAATAACCAGCAACACAGATGGGGAAGGAAGAATAGCCGCCCATACCAATAATTAGCTTAGGCCTATTATTTATCATCAAAAAAAATGAATCCAGAAAAGAGAAAATAACTTTTATAAGTCCTACAAAAACTTTAAAAATATTTTTGCTAAAAATTGTACCCGAATTAATTGTTCTAATATCAGTTTTTTTATAACCAGTTAAATACCTAAGCCCTCTTTTATCTGTAATTATCTCTACTTGGTGTTTTGTTTTTAAAAAATCAGCCAAACTTAATGAGGGAAAAATATGACCTCCTGTGCCACCTGTCGCTATAAGAATCTTGTTATTATTAATTGTCATGTAATTTTTTCTTCAAAAGATGTGTAGTTTAAAATTATTCCAGCAATTATTCCGCTCGACAACAGAGATGATCCGCCATAACTTAAAAATGGTAGTGTCATACCTGTTGTTGGTAACAGATTCGCATTAACACCGACGTGTATAAAAGCCTGAAAAATCAATAAAGAAGCTAAACCACTAAGAGAAAGTTTATAAAAGTTGTCCGAAAAATTTATAACTTTCTTGATTATTCTAAAAGCAACAAACAAAAAAATTGTAATAATCAATATCGAAACTATAGAGCCGAATTCTTCACTTACCACTGCGATAATATAATCTGTGTGTGCTTCTGGAACACTCTCTTTAAGTACTCCTTCTCCCATTCCTTGGCCTTTTAGACCACCTTGCCTTATTGCTTCGGTAGCCTTATGAGATTGAGATTGAAAATTTCCTGATTTAGCAGGATCCATGAAGGATGTTAATCTAGTAACTATATAACTAAATTTTTCTGGAGCTATATAAAGTAAAGTAAAAAAAAGAAATACAACAAGAGCTAATATAAAAGATAGATAAAAAATATTAACACCAGAAACAAAAATTAATGAAATCCAGGTAGAAATCAATAGAACGGACTGTCCAAGATCTGGCTGTATCACAAGAAGAAAGATAATTGATGACAACAATATAAATGAGGCAAAATAGGCTAAGTTTAAGTTTTTTATCCAGTTAGATGTAATAATTTGAACGATAGCTAAAATAAAAAAAGGTTTTATAAACTCAATTGGTTGAAAACGAAATATATAGAAATTTAACCATCTTTTTGCACCTTTTACTTCAACCCCAATGAATGGAACTAATATAAGTAACAATAAAAAAAATAAAAAAATGGGAAACAAACTTTTATTAATTAGATTTGTGTTTAACAGGGATATAAAAATCATAAGAAAAAAAGAAAGAAGAGCATACAAAAGGTGTTTTTGGAAAAAGAAATAGTAACTTTTATTAAGTCTTTCGTCAGCTAAGAAAGATGTGGAAGAGAATGAAAAGAATATTCCTAAAAGAAATAGCAGCATAAAGCTTGCAAGTATATTCTTGTCAATATTTCTCCAATAATTTTTTGTTTTAAAAATATCTTTTTGCATAATGTATAGTTAATTTTTTAAATCTATCGCCCCTATCCTCAAAATTCTTAAACTGGTCGTAGGATGCGCTGGCAGGACTCAATAAAATAGTAATTTTTTTTCCTTTTACGCTTTTGATATCTCGAAATATTGAGTTTATGGCATTATTCAAAGTCATAGATAATTCAAAACTAATTTTGTCTTTGAAAAATCTTTTAAAATGTTTTACGTGCTTTCCAACAATATATGCTTTCATAATATTTTTTCTAACTTCTTCTAATTGAAATTTATCCCCCAATTTTGGGAGACCACCAACAATCCAAAAAATATTTTTATTGCTCTTTAAAGCAAACCTACTAGATTCAAAACTCGTTGCTTTAGAATCATTTATAAAAATTTTATTATTTTTTTTGTAGAAAATTTCGTGTCTATGAGCCAATCCTTTAAAAGATTTTAGTGATTTTATAAAAGATTTTTCTTTTATTTTTAAAATTTTGGAAAAAGCATAAACATAGCTCATATTTTCAATGTTTACTTCTGAATTTAAATAATTATTTTTTACTCTATTTTTTATGCTATTGTATTTTTTTTTGTTTACAAATTTTAACTTACTTTTATATTTGTTTTTTTTGAATTTTTTTACAAGAGCTTTGTTGTTAAGAAATGCAAAATTACTACTTTTTTGATTTGAAAAAATTTTAAATTTGGAATCAACATACTCTTTGTTGGAACCATGCCAGTCCAAATGATCGTTGGTTATGTTTAGTATTGCAGCATAGTCAGGTCTAACAAATTGTGAATAGGCTAACTGAAAAGATGAGGCTTCAATGATTACTAAGGTTTGGTCCTTTAAATTTAAATCTAAAACTGGTTTTCCTATATTTCCACCTAATCTAACATTAATTTTATTTTTTTTTAACACGTGTTCGAGAATTTTGCATGTTGTGGACTTTCCGTTTGTTCCTGTTAGAACGATTGATTTTATTTTTGGATTAAAAAGATAGAAAAGGTCAAGATCTGTAATAATTTTATGTTTATTTTTAATAAGTTTTTTTTTTAGCTTTGCTTTTTTTAAACTTATTCCGGGACTAACAACTATATAATCGGTTACATCTAGATGTTTTGAAAAAATTTTTTCTCCTTTTTTTTTCTTCATAGCATCATCCCAAACTTTATAGTTTGAAAAATTTTTTCTTTTAAAGTAATTAACCACTGACATTCCAGTTGAACCAAGACCATAAATACAAAAATTCATTAATGAGGAATTCAAAATTAATGGGTTCATGGATTATCTTAATTTTAATGTGGCTAGTCCTACTAAAGCCAGAATAATAGCAATTATCCAAAACCTAATTACCACTGTTGACTCTGCCCAACCCTTTTTCTCAAAATGATGGTGTATAGGCGCCATCATAAATACTCTTTTGCCAGTTAATTTAAATGAAATTACTTGAATAATTACTGAAATCGTTTCCAAAACAAATAAACCCCCTACAATTGCAAGAACAATTTCGTGTTTTACTATTATTGCTACAGAAGCTATGGATCCGCCCAAAGATAGTGAGCCCGTATCACCCATAAATATTTTGGCTGGTGGTGCATTGTACCAAAGAAAGCCCAAACATGACCCTACGATGGAACCACAAAAGATAGATAGCTCTCCGACATTAGCTATGTATTGAATTTGTAGATAATTTGCAAAAATTGTATTTCCAACCAAGTAGCAAATTAAAGAAAAAGATAAAGCAACCAGCATAACTGGAACGGTAGCTAAACCATCTAATCCGTCTGTTAAATTTACTGCATTGGAAGAACCAATAATCACAAAAATACCAAAAGGAATAAAAAACAAACCCATGTGTAAAACGAGGTTTTTAAAAAAAGGAAAGTATAAATTCGATATGCTTTCATGATCTGTAAAATAAACAAGCATCAAAATAGCAACTAAAGAAATCAAGAATTGTCCAAAAAATTTTAATTTTGCATTAATTCCCGAAGAATTTTTTAATTTAATTTTTAAGTAATCATCTACAAAACCCAGTAAGCCAAGACTTGTGCAAACAAAAAGAACTACCCATATATAAACATTCTTCAAATCTGCCCACATGAGAGTGCTTACAATAATTCCTATTAGAATCATCAAACCGCCCATGGTAGGTGTTCCGCTTTTTTTTATTATATGATCGATAGGACCGTCCTGTCTAATTGGGCCGGTAATTTGTTTTTTTGAAAAATATCTTATTAACGGGCTACCAATCAAAAAAATAATTGTCAGAGATGTAACAACTGACAGTCCTATTCTAAAAGTAATATATTTAAATACGTTTAAAAAAGAAAAAGTATCAACTAATGAGGTTAATAAACTATACAACATTTACTTCGCACCCCCTATAAATCCTTTTGATACTTCGTGTAATTTTGTTGCGTTCGAACCTTTAATCATCAAAAAATCTCCGTTTCTTAGAACTTTGGAAATCTTATTTTTAAATGATTTTAAATCTTGCACTACCTCTCCTCTTTTATGTTTTTTCAAAAATTTGTATGTTTCCAATACCTTGTCTCCGTAAACGAAGGTTTTATCAATATCACTATTATTTATTAGTTTAGAGATTTTTTTATGATAAGTGTATGAATTCTTTCCTAGTTCTAACATATCCCCAAAAAGAAAGTATTTTCTTTTACCTTTTTTTTGAATATCAGAAAAGTTCTCAATTGCAGATTTTACAGATAGTGGATTTGCGTTGTAGCTTTCGTCAATTAAAAAGAACTTTTTATTAAATCTACTTATTTTATTAACTTTTCCTCTTCCTTTCAAAAGTGTTTGATTTTTAAAAAATTTTTTTACTTTGTGCAGATCTAAGTTTAACTCATTCGTTGCAGCAATGCATGACAAAATATTCATTATATAGTTCTTATTCTTATTGTTTATTTGCAAGAAAAGTTGCTTTCTATCTATAAACAATCTCAAAAGGAAGGATCCCTGTCTTTTTTTTAAATTAGCAAATCTAATATCAGATTTTTTTGAATAACCAAAAGACTTAATTTTTATTTTATTTTTTTCAGCAATTTTTCTAAAATAATGAAAAAATTTATCGTCTCTGTTTAAAATGACTGTTCCACCCTTTTGTATATTGTAAATAATTTCACTTTTTGCTTTAGCTATATCCTTTATATTTCTAAAATTCTCCAAATGAGCTTCCGAAACATTCGTTATTATACCAATATGTGGTTTGACCAGCGCTGAAAGCTTATAAATTTCTTTAAATTTGTTCATACCAACTTCAAAAACACCAAAATCATCATTTGGACTTATATTGGAAATGCTTAAAGGGACTCCATATTGATTGTTGTATGATTTTGGTGAAAAATAAGTTTTTGAGTATTCACTTAACAAATTTCCAAGCATAGTTTTAACAGTTGTTTTTCCAGAACTTCCTGTAACAGCTATAAATCTAGCTGAAGATAAATTTCGTTTATTTTTGGCCAATCGATTTAAAAAATTCATTGTGTTTTTGACACGAATAAATTTTGATTTTTTTTTGGCTGGCTTAGATATCGTGCAATAATTGGCACCATTTTTTATTGCCTGATTCAAAAAATTATGACCATCTTTTCTTTTCCCTTTGACAGCAATAAACAAATTATTTTTTTTTATTGTTTTAGAGTTGATAGAAACACCGTTAAAAAAATAATTTTTTTTATTTTTTAGAGTTTTTGCTAAAATCACCCCATTATATCTTAGATCGTTACTTTGCTTGTTGGAGTAAATATTTTTATTTTTAAGATTTTTTACAATATTTTTATCACTTAAAAAAATTTTTCTTTTGCCTAGGTCCTGATAAGTCTCGTGCCCTTTTCCTGCAATTAAAATTACCTCGTGGGGATCAGAATTTTTTAAAGCATAAAGAATTGCTTTTTTTCTATTACCAATCTCCTTAGCTGTTGAATTTTTTAATCCCTTCATAATATCTTTTCTTATTTTTTTTGGATTTTCACTCCTTGGATTGTCATCTGTAATATAAATTTTATCACAGTATTTTTTTGCAACTTTTCCCATTAATCTTCGTTTGCCTTTATCTCTTTCTCCGCCGCATCCAAAAACAACTGTAATTTTTTTTTGAAAATGCTCCCTTAAAGACAGTATGGCATTTTTTAATGCATCGGGAGTATGAGCATAGTCTAAAAATATTTTTGACTGATTGGGCAAAATTCGTATTAACTGCAATCTGCCTTCAACACTTTTTATTTTTTCAATTTTCTCAAAAATATTTTTAATTTTTAGACCACAAATCTTTGAAGCTAAAACTGCCATTAATAAATTTTTAATTTGTATGGATCCATATAGATTGATTTTTAATCTGTATAGCTTCTTGTTATATTTGATTTCTAAAGACTGAAAATTTTTAAAAATTTTATGATTTAAGACTTCGAACGTATTACTTTTAGATCCGATAGTAAAAATTTTTAATTTTCGTTTTCTTTGAATTTTTTTGATAGCTCCATATTGCTTGATATCGGTATCAGTAACTACTGTACCTTTTTCTTTCAAAAGACTTTTGAACAACAGAAGCTTTGAGCGAAGGTAATCTTTCATATCTTTATGATAATCTAGATGGTCATGGCTTAAATTTGTAAAAATGCCAGCTTTAACTTTCAAAAAATCTAATCTTTTTTGCTTTAATCCATGACTAGAAGCTTCAATGATAACATTGTTTATGCCACTTCTTTTCATTTCGTCCAGATCTTTGTTTAGAGTTAATGAATCTAAAGTGGTTAAATTTCTTCGTTTTAGTGATTTATTTTTTCTAAAACCAAGCGTTCCTATGAAACCAGATTTTTTCTTTTGCAACATAAAAATTTGGTAAAAAAAATCTGATACTGAAGTTTTGCCATTCGTACCTGTTACGGCAATTATATTTTTTGGCTTATTTTTGTAATACCTTGTGCTTAGCCTCGCAAGAATATTTCTTGTATCTTTAAACTTTATAAATGTTGCTTTTTTATTTTTTTTTATTGGTCGAGAATGAATTACTACTTTAGCTCCTCTAGAAGTAGCTTGATTAATATAATCATTACCATCAAACTTGTTACCCTTGATAGAAACAAATAAATCTCCTTTTTTTGTGTTTCTACTGTCAAAAGAAATACCTTTAATTTTGAGTGCAGCAACTTCAGGCTTTAGATTGCTAATAAGATTTTTTAACAACATGGTTGT
>TARA_B100000686_G_scaffold229242_1_pt1 | contig 16465 bp, 13 predicted proteins | sample TARA_B100000686 | Tara Oceans TARA_B100000686 (sample SAMEA2622733) | marine metagenome | biome: marine biome (ENVO:00000447); feature: marine epipelagic mixed layer (ENVO:xxxxxxxxx); material: "saline water (ENVO:00002010), including plankton (ENVO:xxxxxxxx)" | depth 150 m
TTACTTCCACTTCAGTGGCACCACCTACTCTAATTACAGCAACACCACCAGCCAATTTTGCCAACCTTTCTTGAAGTTTTTCACGATCATAATCAGATGTTGCTTCTTCTATCTGAGCTCTAATTTGATTTACTCTGGCTTGAATATCTTTAGTAGATCCAGCACCATCAATTATTGTAGTTTCTTCTTTTGTTATATGAACCCTCTTTGCCGTTCCTAACATCTTAAGATCTACATTTTCTAATTTTATACCTAGGTCCTCACTAATAACTTGTCCATTAGTTAACGTAGCAATATCAACCAGCATAGCTTTTCTTCTATCACCAAATCCAGGAGCTTTTACTGCCGCAACTTTTAAACCACCTCTAAGACGATTAACTACTAAAGTCGCTAGTGCTTCTCCTTCGATATCTTCAGCTATAATTAATAATGATTTTCCTGATTGTACTACTTTTTCCAGAATAGGGAGTATTGGTTGTAAACTTGTTAGTTTTTGTTCATGAATAAGAATGTATGGATCTTCCATTTCTGCAATCATTTTTTCTGCATTAGTAATAAAATATGGAGATAAATACCCTCTATCAAATTGCATACCTTCAACCACATCTAATTCTGTCTCTAAACCTTTTGCCTCTTCAACAGTAATAACACCTTCTTTACCTACTTTTTCCATAGCAGTTGCCAAAAGTTCGCCAATTTCCTTTTCTCCATTAGAAGAAATAGTCCCCACCTGTGCTACTTCACTTCTATCAGAAATTTTTCTACTATTCTTATTTAGCTCTTGAACTACTGTATCAGTTGCTAGATCGATGCCTCTTTTTACATCCATTGGGTTCATCCCAGCAGCTACTGCCTTACAACCCTCTCTAACTATTGATTGAGCCAAAAGTGTAGCAGTGGTAGTACCATCACCTGCCTCATCATTAGTTTTACTAGCCACTTCCCGAACCATTTGAGCTCCCATGTTTTCAAACTTATCTTTTAATTCAATTTCTTTAGCAACAGTAACTCCATCTTTTGTTGTTCTAGGAGCTCCAAATGACTTATCTAAAACAACATTTCTTCCCTTTGGTCCCAATGTTACTTTAACAGCATTTGCTAACACATCTACACCTCGCAACATACGTTCACGCGCGTCGGTTGAAAATTTTACATCTTTTGATGGCATATCAATAATTCCTTATTTAATAAGAGCAGTTTAGCCCATAATTCCCATAATATCTGACTCTTTTACAATTACTAAATCATCAGATCCTAATTTAATTTCTGTACCAGACCATTTCCCAATAAGTACGATATCACCTTTTTTAACATTTAAAGGAGTTACTTTACCATTTTCAGATATTGATCCAGTTCCTACCGCCATAACTTTAGCTTCCATAGGCTTTTCCTGAGCTGAATCAGGGATAATAATACCTCCAGAAGTTTTTTCTTCGCTATCCGTGCGTTTTAATAAAACACGGTCATGAAGTGGTCTAAATTTCATATTACTCATCCTAAATTATATGTTAATAACAGCACTTAAAACTATATATTAAATGCAAACTCTAGTAGTATGTGTGATTTAATCACTTAAATGTCAAGAGGTAACTAAAAATTAAATTAATTTAATTTATTAACTATAATTTTAACTAATTCTTTAATTCCATTTCCCTGCTTAGCAGATACAAAGATTTTATTTGAAGTATTTTTAATTGAGTTATGAGAATACTCTATTTTATCTATTTTATTTATGACTTCTATAATATTATCTGGATATTGAGATTCATCATAATTAAATATATTTCTCACTATCTTAAGAACATCATTATTCTGTGAATCATAATCTTCGTGAGATATATCTCTCACATGAAGTATAAGATCTGAATATAAAATTTCATCTAAAGTAGCTTTAAATGCATCTATTAACTCTGTAGGCAAATTACTTACAAAACCTACAGTATCTGATAATATAAATTGATTTTCATAAGAAATTGTAACTTTTCTATGCTTAGGATCTAAAGTTGCAAATAACATATTTTTTACAAATTCTTTTGATCCAGTTAATTTATTAAAAAGAGTCGATTTCCCAGAATTTGTATAGCCTATCATAGACACTAATGGATATTTATTTTTTCTTTTATTTCTTTGTAGTTTTCTTGTCTTTTTTATTTTAGATAGTTCAAAGCTAATTTTTTTAATTCTATTGGTTAAATATCTTCTATCCAACTCTATTTGTAGTTCTCCCGGACCTCCTAAAAAACCTCTACCTCCCCTTTGCCTTTCTAAATGAGTCCACGTTCTTACTAATCTTGTTTTTTGCCAAGTAATATGTGCTAATTCCACTTGAAGGGTTCCTTCTTTTGAAAAAGCTCTAGATCCAAATATTTCTAAAATTAAAGATGTTCTGTCTAAAATTTTACAATTCCATTTATTTTCTAAATTCCTTTGTTGGATAGGCGTTAATCTATCATTAATAATTATAACAAAATTTTTAAGGTTTTTAGCATTTAAATCATTAGCTATTTCTTCAATTTTACCGCTTCCAAAATAACTTGATGATCTAATATTGTTTATTTTTACTATAGTTGAAAATAAAATTTTTAAATCAATTGCTTTAGCTAAAAGTCTCAACTCTATTAAACTCGACTCAGGAGACCTTTTATCGAATTTATTAAGATCTGGATGAAATAACCAACAATAATTCATATTAAATGCTAAAAACAAATAATTTATTTTGCATTATCTATGCTTCCAAAAATAACTAGACGAAAATAACATTATAAAAAAAACTTCTATCCTTCCAAATAGTAAAGCAATAAAAATAATTAATTTTTCAAAAAATGATTCAGGAAAATAATTTATTTCAGCAATATTAATGAGACCCACTCCTGAATTGGTAATAGAACTAATGATTATAAAAAAAGACTCAACAAAATTAACATTATTTAAAGATAATAATAATGACAATAAAAGCACTGAAAATAAAAATAAAATACAAAATAAAAAAATACGAGAAGTATTATCATCAAGGCTCAAATTTTCTTTGGACATAATTACTCTAGGATTTGCTAATTTATATAATTCTCTATATATAAATTTTAATACAAAAATAACTCTAGATGCTTTTAATCCTCCCGTCGTAGAATTGACTGCTCCACCTATAAGAGTAAAAATTACTAAAAACATCAAAAAATCAAAAAGAAAACCATAATTATATAGGTTTTGAGGAATTAAACCAGTCGTTGTAATAAAAGATACCACCAAAAATAAAATATCAATAAACATACTTAAAATAGGAATTTTTGTTTCATTACTAGCAAAAATTGAAATTATTAAAACTATAAGAAAAAAAAATAGAACAACAGATATAAAATTTGAATTCTTAAAGTATGACAAAATACCATAATTAAAAGACTTATAGTGCATAGATATAGATAATGAACCAAAAATCATAGCTATAATCATAAAAATTTTAAAACTAAAGTTTTCATTAATTAATATTGAGCCATCTAAATTAAAAGAATTACTAGTTGAAATTAATGCCATGGATAATCGTAGTGCCTGATCTATTGAATATTTGTCGTAACAAAAAAATATTGCAGCAAATACAAAAGTTATAATGATATAAAATAAAATTAAAATCTTTAGATTCTCAAAATTAAAATATTCAGTGTCTTGCTTATTTTTTGTCAAAATAAATTCAACTAAAAAACTAGCAATTAAAATTGTTATTAAACCTCCAAGCCATTGTAATAATGATTGCCATATAATAAATTCATGAGAAAATAAAATAGGATACTGTAGCCATAAACCAAAAGTAGAAGTCAAACTTATTGATAAAAAAATTAAATCCTCAATATTTTTTTCTGGAAACATAACATAAAATGGTATAGCTCCCATAAAAATAAGCATAAACCAAGTAATAAAAATAGATATTAAACAAGCACTTTTATCTATATTTAATTTAATATTACTAGAAGATATATATATTGATACAGAAAAAAAAATACTTAAAACTAAAAGCGCTAAAAATGGGATATAGTCAGCTGCAACTGCTAAAGACCATAAAATAGCTGCTAATGCAGAGGCCGTGATAAATATTTGTAAAATAAAAACAAAAATATAAGTTTGTTGGATTTTCAAAATATAACTCCACCAAACATATTTAATAAAATCCAATACCTACAGAAAATATTTTTTCAATTTCTGTAATTGCATCATGTCTAGCAAAAACTATTACTCTATCTCCCACCTCTATAGTTGTAGAGCCAGTCGGTAAAATTACCGATTTATCCCTTATAACTGCGCCTATAGCTACTCCTTCTGGCAATGGGTTAGTTTTTAAAGATTCACCAATTAAAATAGAAGATTCCATAGCTTCTAGTTCAATAACTTCAGCCTCACCTTCTCTTAAACTTTGAACTTGAAATACTTTTCCTCTTCTAACATGTCTTAATATTCTAGAAACGGTTAATTCCCTAGGATTAACAACAGCGTCAATACCTAACGAAGAAACAAACGGACTATATCGATTTCCACTTAGTAATGCAGCAGAAGAATGACAACCATATTCTTTTGCTAAAATTGAAGATAAGGTATTTATTTCATCACTTGCTGTCACTGCAAAAGTAAAATCTGCTTTAGCAATATTTGCTTCTTGTAAAACGTCCTTATCTAAAGCGTCTCCATGAAGTACAATAGATTTTTCTAGTTCATCAGCAATAGTTTCTGCTCTATGTTTATCATTTTCAATAACAGTAATACTAGATTGAGGTTCATTAATTTCTATTGATTTAGCAACACTTAATCCAGTTCTACCCCCACCAATAATCACTATTCTTCTAGCCCTAGCAGTTTCTTTTCCAAATACAGACAATACTCTTTCAGTTTTAGAAGACTCGGCTATTATATATACATCGTCACCGCTTTGCATTTGACTTAATTTATCAGGAACAAAGCCTACTTCATCTCTAACTATATAAACTACCCTTGCACCCAAATCTGGAAAAATTTCAGTAAGTTGACTTAATGGAGTATTTAATACCGGACAATCTTTACTTAAATTTATTTCAATTAATCTTAAAAGATCATTATCAAAAGATATTAAATCTTTAGCACCAGGTACAGCTACCAACCTAGTAAAAGATTTAGCAACTTCATATTCTGGAGATATAACAGCATCTATAGAAAATACTCCTGTATCAAAAAGTGTTTTCCACTCATCTTGATTATATTCTTCAGCTCTTACTCTAGCTATTTTTATAGGAACTGAAAATAAAGAACTAGCAATTTGACATGAAATCATATTAATTTCATCAGATTGAGTAACAGCAATAATCATATCAGCTTTATCTGCTTCAGCTTCAGCAAGAATGTTTGGATGAGATGCATAACCTATCAATGTTCTTACATCTAATTTATTAGATACCTCATTAATTCTTTCTATATCATGATCTACTACTGTAATCTGATTATCTTCATCAGAAAGAAGTCTAGCTATATTATATCCTACTTCACCAGCCCCACATATAATAATATTCATATAAAAAATCCTTATTTTATATTTTTTTTCTTTTCAGATTTCAAATTACTTATTTTTCTGTGAAATGCCGAGCGTTCCATTCCTATAAAATTAGCAGTTCTAGATATATTACCATCAAACCTATCTAAATTCTTCAATATATAATCGTATTCAAATACTTTTCTCGCTTCTTTTAACTTAAGAGAAAAAATATAATCTGAATAAATGTTTTTATTAGTTTCTTCCACTTCTAACAGATCATTAGGTAGCATATCATATTTTATTTCTTTAACTGACAAATCATCTATTAATATAAGAATCCTTTCTACAGTATTTTTAAGTTGTCTGATATTACCTGGCCAACTATAGGATTGTAGTAATACTAGGGATTGTTGATCAATAGAAATTTTATTCTTAGAAGACCTATTTAAAGCTCTTCCTATAAAATAATTGACTAATGTCGGTATATCTTCTTTTCTGGAAGACAATGGTGGAAGAAATAAAGGCAGAACATTTAATCTATAAAAGAAATCTTCACTAAATTTTTTTTCTTCTATTTTTTTCTTTATATCTAAACTACTTGAACTAATTACTCTAATATCAATATTTATACGATTTAAACCATTTTTTCTTTTAAAATTATTTTCTTGAAACACTTTGGTTAAGTACCCTTGAGCTTCAATAGATAGTTCTGTTACTTCATCCAAAAATAGTGTTCCGCCATTAGCTTGTTCAATTATTCCTATATTAATTACTCTTCCATTCTTATCTTCCATTCCAAATAACTGTTCCTCCAAATTAGAGTTTAAAAGTATTGATGGATTTAAAATAACAAAAGGTGCATTACTTCTATTTGATTTTTCATGAATAATTCTTGCTAAGGTTTCTTTACCAGTCCCTGATTCTCCAGTAATAAATACCCTACTTCCAGTAGGAGCTATTTTATCTAAAATACTTTTGACTTTTTTTATTTCTATAGAATCTCCAATGAATTTTAAATCTCCTCCAGCTCTAATCCATAATTCCTTATGTTCTTTTTTAAGTCTAGATAATTCCAGAACTCTTTCTATAGTTATTAATAATCTTTCAGTTTCAAAAGGTTTTTCTATAAAGTCACTTGCACCGATTCTAATAGCTTTAACAGCGATATCAATGTTTCCATGTCCGCTTATCATTATACAAGGAATATTTTTGAACGTAGAAATAATATAATTTAAAAGTTCTATACCGTCTAATTTGCTGTTTTCTAACCAAATATCTAAAAGTATTAAATCTGGCACTTTGACTGATATAGCTTTCAGTGCTTCATCAGAATTTTTAGCTAAAGCCACTTCATAATTTTCATCTTCTAAAAGACCACTTATAGATAATCTTATATCTACTTCATCATCTACAACAAGAATATTATTTTTCATTATCTCTACTTACTTTTGTATTACTTCTAAATTTTAAGCTGGCACAAACACCTGAAGATTTAACAAGATTTTTTAGCTCTAATGTGCCTTGATGATCTTCCATTATTTTTTTAACAATTGCCAAACCTAAACCAGTACCGTCTTTTTTAGTGGTTACATATGGATCAGCTAAATCATCTTCAATATTATTAGGCAACCCTAATCCAGAATCTGTTACTGAAATTATATAAAACAACTTTTGTTTACTCAATTTAATTAAAAGTGTATTCTTTTTTCTTTTATTTGCAACTTTTGCATCGTTAATTGAATAAACTGCGTTTGTTATAATATTTAAAAGGGCCTGCCTTATTTGATTGGAATCTATAATCGCATATAATTTTCTTTTTGGAACATCTATTTTTACATTAATATTTTTATTAGTTAAAATTGATATGGACCCAAGTTCCTCAACTAATATATTTAAATTTGTTTTTTCAAAAGTAGGGGCAGGCATTCTTGCAAAAGACGAAAATTCATTTACCATTTTTCTCATACCATCAACTTGACGAACAATAGTATTAATACAAGTTGTAAATACTTCAGGTTCTAGTTTAATATGAGATTTATATTTTCTTTTTAATCTTTCTGCAGCAAGTTGAATAGGAGTAAGTGGGTTTTTTATTTCATGAGCAATTCTTCTTGCAACATCACTCCAAGCCGCTACTCGTTGTACCTGAAAAAATTCAGTCATATCATCAAAAGTAATAACATAACCTAATATATTATTATATTTTTTTTCCACTGAAATAGTAGTTAATAAAGTTAATTTTTTTCCTTTTTTAACTATTTCTATATCGTCTTTTACAAATACTAATTTTTCTGTTTTAATTAAATTAAATAAATTACTCATTTCTGGAATTACAATTTTAATATTTTTTCCAATTATTTTTTTAGTATCCAAATTTAATAATTTTAGTGCAGATTTATTAGGAAGAAAAACTTCACCATTTTTATTTAACCCTAATACTCCAGCACTAACACCAGTTAGGACTGTTTCTGTAAACATTATTCTGTTTTCTAATTCATCATTAGTATTTATTAAATCGTTTCTTTGATTTTCTAATTGTTCGGTCATTTTATTAAAAATATTTGAAAGATCAGCAATTTCATCTTTTTTACCTATATTAGGAACTCTTACCTTTAAATCTCCTGAGGAAACCCTTTCTGCCGCATTAGCTAAATTAGTAATTGGGGTTACTAATCCATTAGCAAAATTTAAACCCATTAAAATAGCAACAAACATAAGCAAAATTGCAACAACAATAAAAATCATAGTAAATGTTATATGTAATCCTTCTTTTTTTGTTTCTACGCCTCTATAGTTATTTACTGCTTTTTTCACATCATTTATATCTGAAATAACACTTAAATCTTTAAACCTACTAATATAGACAAAATAATGTGCTAATAGGCTTATTGGCGAAACTGCTGAAACAATTTTTTCATTAGAGTCAGTAGAAAAATTAATTGCTGTTTTATTTGTAGATTTTGATAATTCTAATAATTTTAATCTTTTCTCTGATTTAAATAAATATGCAAGATCATTTTCAGCTATAATTTCACCATTGTTATTAAATATAATTACTTCAGTAAAATTTCTTTCATAAGCCAAAGTATTTAACATTTTATTTAAATTATTTTTTTCTTGTATATTAATATCTTCATTCATTCCAAATAAACCTATATTATTTAATACTGCAGCTAAATCTACTGAATCCGAGCCTATTTGATTCTGAGTTTGTACTAAATATGCATCAGAAACCGAAATTGATTTATTTAAAGCGTTTTTAACTTGAGAAGAAAACCAATTATCTATACCAACTGTAAAAAATATAGCACCAAATATAGCCAGCACTACAGCAGGAGCAGCAGCTAAAAAACTAAACATCGCTACTACCCTACTGTGAAGTTGAGCCCCTAATTGCCCACTTCTTTTACGCGACCATATATTTACTAATCTTTTAGTAACAACAAAAATTAAACTTATTAATAAAATTAAATCTAAATTTAATAATATTAAGATTAAAAATTTATTACTATTTTCAGAAGGAGCCATAGCTGCATATGTTGCTATAGCTGAAAGTATAGAAGCAATAACAAGAATCCATGAACGCTTAAACCCATTATTACTAACTAGTTTTGTTTTTTTATCAATTATAGAAGAAAACACATGTTCTCCTTACAATTTAATTATTACTCGTTATCTATTTTACTCATTTGTATATCTAAATAAATAATTTTCTTTCTTAAAGTATTTCTATTTATGCCTAACAATTCAGAAGCTTTTAATTGGTTACCATTAACTAAATTTAAAGTTTTTATAATTAATGGTCGTTCTACTTCTCTTATAACTCTGTCATATAATCCAGTAGCAGGAAGTGAATTCTTATGTAAATCAAAATATTGTGTTAAATGTTTTTCCACCGATGCCCCTAAAGAAATAGAACTATTTTTTCCGACAACTTTTTCTAATTTTGATAAATAAAAATTTATGGTCTTCAAATCGATTTCTTCTTCTGGACTTAATGCAACAATTCTCATAATTAAATTTTCTAATTCTCTTACATTTCCAGGCCAATTATATTCTTTTAATCTATCCAAAGCTTTATTATTTAAAATTTTATTTTCTTGACCAGGTTCAAAATATTTCTTTAAAAAATAATTAACTAAAAGTGGTATATCCTCAGTTCTATCTCTGAGTGGAGGCATATATATTGGAACAACATTTAAACGATAATATAAATCTTCTCTAAAAAGTCCCTCATTTATCATTTCAGATAAGCTTCTATGAGTAGCAGTAACAATTCTAACATCCGTGTATATTAATTTTTTTCCTCCAACTGAAGTAAAACAGCCATCTTGAAGAACTCTAAGTAATCTAGTCTGAGCATCAACAGGCATATCACCTATTTCGTCTAAAAATAATGTACCCTCATTTGCCTGCTCAAATTTTCCCATTGAACTGTTATCTGCACCCGTAAAAGCACCTTTTTCATAACCAAAAAGTTCAGATTCTATTAACTCTCTTGGAATAGCAGCCATATTTATTGCAATAAACGATTTATCTTTTCTTTTACTATAATCATGCAAAGCTCTTGCCACTAATTCTTTTCCTGTGCCGCTTTCTCCGTTAATCATAACTGTTAAATCAGTGCTTACAACTTTTGCTAATACTCTATAGACCTCTTGCATTGCAGGAGACCTTCCTATCATAGGTAAATTATCATCTAATAAACTTTTGTTTATTCCTTCTGTGTCAATTTTTCTCTTATTATTAATCAAAGCTTTCTTTACTACATTATAGACATCCTCTAAATCAAAAGGCTTTGGAAAATATTCATATGCACCATTCATATTAGCATCAATAGCAGTTTTAATTGTATTCAAACCACTCATTATTATTATTGGCAAATTCTCATTAAATTGATGCATTAAAGGAATTAACTCTAAACCATTTGAATCTTCCATAACTACATCAGTTATAACTATATCACCTTCACCTTTTTCAACCCAACTTAGTAGTTCTTTTCCACTGCTAGTAGACTTAGTATTATAACCCTCTTTATTTAATTTTTTTTCTAAAACAAATCTAATTGTAGAATCATCATCTGCAACTAAAATTAATGGTTTATTCATAACTTTTCCTTCTCATATGATGGTAATAAAACTGTAAATATTGTAGTTCCTGACACACTATTAAGCTCGATTATTCCTCCATGTTCTTCAACTATGCTTGCAACCAATGACAAACCTAGTCCTGATCCACCATGTTTTGATGAAACAAATGGTTCAAATAAATGAGATTTAATATTATCAGGTATACCTGGACCATCATCTTTAATATTTATATAAATAGGCAATCTAAGTCTCTTTTTACTTCCAGAGACTTTAATATTAAAACCATGTCTATAACCTGTCTCTACTGTTATTTTTCCATCTGATTTAGCTTCAGATGAATTCTTAATTAAATTTAAAAATAACTGTATCAAAGAATTCATATCTCCATAAACTTCTGGTAATGAAGGATCATACTTTTCAACAATAATAGAATTTTTACAAAAACTATTTTTGGCTAACTTACATACTCTTCTTAATACATCATGTATATTTAAAGCAGATCTAGATATAATATTCTTATCAGATAAAGACCCTACTTTATTTATTAGATCCCCTATTCTATCTACCTCATCTATAATTAATTTAGTCAAATCTCTATCCTCATTTTTTAATTCTTCATTTAGTAATTGAGCTGCTCCTTTAATTCCTGATAGAGGATTTTTAATTTCATGCGCCATTAATGCAGAAAGTCCTGAAACAGAGTGAATGTTTTTTTGAACAATACTTCTGTCAATTTGTTGAGCTATAGATTTTTTATGAATAGATAATATTATTAAATCATTATAAATACCGGCAACAACATCTACTAATAATATTTTTTTATTAATATCATTTACTGTTATATCATATTGAGTAGCACTATATCCTTGATTTTTAACTTGATTTACAATTGCAAATAATTGGCTATCAGAAGATAAGAATCCTTCTAAAGATTTTTTTTTTAAAAGTTTTGCACTTTCTCCAAAAAATAATTCTCCTGCAAAATTTACAAATACTATCTTATTAAATTTATCAATTAATAAAATAGGATTAGGAATTAAATTAATTATATTTTCATAATTTAAATTATTATCTTCTTTTAAAGAATTCGTTGTCATGCTTTATATACCAATAAAATAAGTGCTGCCTATTAATTAGGCAGATTATATAATATAAATATTTAAGTCTAATGAAATTTTTTATAAATATATGTTAAAAACAATATTATATAAAAATTATAACGAATGCGTAGTAAAATGAAAAAACCAATTTATACCGCCGCTATAATATTAGCAGCAGGTTCAGGATCTAGATATGATAAAAAATGTTTAAAGCAATACGAATATATCGATAAAAATACTGTTATATATCATAGTATAAAACCATTTGTAGATGCTAAAATTGATTTAATATATGTAGTTATAAATAATAGTCATAATATATATGCTAAAAATGCATTAAAAGGACTTAAAATTACTAAATTTATCAATGGAGGAAAAACGAGACAAGAATCAGTTTCAAATGCATTAATTGAGCTTAAAAAATATATGCCTAAAAAAATATTAATCCATGATGCTGTAAGACCTAACATTTCAGTAAAGATAATTAATAAAATTATAAAATATTTAAACGTTTATGAATCAGTTATTCCAGTGATAAAAATTAATGATGCATTAAAAAGAATAAATTTTTTAAATTTTATCACTGAGGATATAAATAAAAAAGAATTGGTTTTGACACAAACTCCTCAAGGCTTTTTATTTAAAAAAATATTAATATATCATGCTAAAACTAAAATAATTAATGCTAATGATGACGTATCTATAATCAACAAAAAAAATAATAATATTTTTACTTTTACTGGTGATTATCAAAATATTAAAATCACTACAAAAAAAGATTTGCGCACTATAAAGGCTATTATGAATAAAAAAGTAGAATACATACCAATTACTGGTTTAGGTATTGATATACATAGATTTGATACTAAAAAAAATAAAAATAATAAAATTAAACTTGGTACAACAAATATTAAATATGAAAAATCTCTTATTGGGCATTCAGATGCAGATGTAATAATTCATGCATTAGTAGATTCTATTTTAGGTACAATTGCAAAAGGCGATATAGGAAATAAATTTCCTAATACTGATAAAAAATGGAAAAATGCAAACTCAAAATTATTTTTAGAATATGCTTTAAACGAACTTAAAAATTGTCAATGTAAAATTATTCATACAGATATAACAATTATATGTGAAGAACCTAAAATTGATCCTTATAGAGAATTAATCAAAAAAAACGTTGCAAAACTTCTAAATCTATCTAAAAAAAGTGTTTCAATAAAAGCAACAACCTCAGAAAAGATGGGTTATTTAGGTAGACAAGAAGGAATAATGGTGCAATGTATAACAACTGTTTTAAGACCTTTTGATAATGAAAAATTTTAATATTAACATTCTTTTTATATCAGTATTTGGCATTGGATTTATACCTTTTGCATCTGGAACTTTTGGTTCATTAGCTGGATTAATATTTGGATATTTAATAAATTTTATTAATTTCAATATTTTTTACTTCTTAATCCCAATTTTATTTATACTTGGAGTAATAGGATCAAATATATACGAAAATAATACAGGTAAAAAGGACTCAAGTATTATAGTAATTGATGAAGTTGTAGGGCAAATAATAGCTATGATACCTGTTATAAATAATAATTATTTAATTATTTTATCCTTTTTTATTTTTAGATTATTTGATATTTTTAAACCCTGGCCAGCTTCGTATATAGATAAAAAAATTAAAGGAGGCTTAGGAGTTATGTTAGATGATGTTGTAGCTGGAATTTATACTGCTATAATAATATATCTCTTAAGTTTAATTATATAAATGAAAAATAAATTAAAAATTTTATCATTAGAAGTATTAGAAAATTTAACTAAAAAAGGTTTGACTATATCTACTGCAGAATCTTGTACAGGAGGGTTAATTGCACAATACATTACTTCTAATTCTGGGTCTTCAGATGTGTTTTTAGGAGGATTTGTAACCTATTCTAATATATCAAAAATAAAATTAATTGGAGTTGATAAAAATACTCTAAAAGATTTTGGAGCTGTAAGCAAAAATACAGTATTAGAAATGTGTCAAGGAGCCCAAATAAAACTAAATTCTGATATATCTATAGCAGTATCAGGTATAGCAGGACCAAATGGTGGAACTGATGAAAAACCTGTAGGATTAGTTCATCATGGACTATTTTCTAAAAGAAATATTAATAAACATATAAAACATATTTATAAAGGCAATAGAGAAAAAATAAGATATCAAACGGTAGAAACTTGTTTTAAAATGATTTTAAAAGAAGTTGATAATTATTAAATTTAATAATTACTATATTTATCCATACAAATATTTTGCTCTTTTCTCAAAAGCTGAAATCATTTTTTTTGTGGCTTGATCAAAAAATTCACCAATCAGACTTCTTAAAATAACTGATCTAAATTCATATTCAATTATTAAGCTTACTTGACATGAATTATCTGACAAAGATTTAATTTTCCATTTATTTACCATTTTTTTAAATGGACCACTAGTTGCCTTAGAAATAACTTCCTTTGGCCTTATAATAAATACTTTACTTGTAAAAGTTTCATTAACTAAATTAAAACCAACTGTTATATCTGAATAAAATTCATTATCAATTTTATTATAAACATTAGCCTTTTTACACCAAGGCAAGAACTCAGAATACTTTTCTATATCACATATTAAATCAAATATCTTAGAATCAGAATAATTTAAATCACGTTTTATTTTATAAAATTTCATTGCTTATTAATTTCATTCTAATATTTTTTAATTTTTTAAAATCTTTGTCTGCATGGTAAGAAGACCTAGTTAAAGGAGAAGAAGATGCAAGTAAAAATCCTTTTTTATATGCCAATTCTTCAAATTTTTTAAATTCTTCAATAGACCAATATTTTTGTACTGACAAATGTTTTTTCGTAGGTTGAAGATACTGTCCAATTGTTACAAAATCAACACCAACATTTCTAAGATCATCTAATAATATACTGACTTCCTTTTCACTTTCCCCTAAACCTAACATAAATCCTGACTTTGTAAAAACAGCAGAATTTAAATATTTTGCCTTTTCTAAAATATTTAAACTATGATTATAATTTGCACCTTTTCTAACTACTTTATATAATCTCTCCACAGTTTCTAAATTATGATTATATACATCTGGTCTAGACTTAATAATTTTTTCCAAAGCCCCATTTTTTCTTTGAAAATCAGGAGTAAGAACTTCAATAGAAGTATCTGGACATATTTTTCTTAATTCATTTATACATTTTACAAATTGTGATGCCCCACCGTCTTTTAAATCATCCCTATCAACTGAAGTTATAACTACATGCTTTAAATTCATCTTTGATATAGTTTTTGCTAACCTAATAGGTTCTAAAACATCAATATTTCCAGGTCTTCCTGACTTAACATTACAAAATCCACATTTTCTAGTGCAAATATCTCCTAATATCATCACCGTAACATGTTTTTTCTCCCAACATTCACCAATATTTGGACATGCGGCCGATTCACAAACAGTATTTAAATTTGAGGTAGACACCAAATTTTTAGTTTCTATAAAATCATTAGATAAAGGTGCTTTCACTTTTATCCATGAAGGTCTTTTTATAAAAAATTTATTTTTGTTATTTAAATGTGTTTTAGAAATATAATTAGTTTTCATTACTTAGACCATCTATATATGTATTGCCCTATTAAAAGCATCCAAAACTGATTCATGTAAAGATTCTGAAATAGTAGGGTGAGGAAAAACCGTATTAATCAAATCTAATTCTGTGGCCTCAAGTTTTATTGCTAAAGAATAAACTGATATTAATTCTGTTACTTCAGGTCCAACCAGATGTGCACCTATCAATTCTCCATTTTCTGTATTAAAAATAGTCTTTATAAAACCATTATTATCACCTAAAGCTAATGCCTTTCCATTACCTATTAAAGAAAATTTTCCCACATTATAATTTATTTTATCATGTATAGCTTTTTCTTCAGTAATACCTACACTTGCTATCTGAGGCCTGGAATAAGTACAAGAAGGAATTACAATATTTACATGATCTTTTAGAGAAGGATTAACAATATTATCTACACAATTTATTGCTTCATGACTTGCCTTATGGGCTAACCAAGGAGATCCTGTCATATCCCCTATTGCATAAATACCTTTTTCAGTTGTCTCTCCGTAATTATTAGTGACTACTTGTCCTTTTTCTATTTCAATATTTACTGTATCAATTCCTAAATTTTCTATATTTGCCTCAATTCCTACTGCAATAATAGCTTTAGAAAATATTTTTTTATCCCTATTCCCATCAATTAATTCCATATGCACCTCAACATTATCTTTTAAGGATTTTAAACTTTTTACTTTTGTATTATTTAATACTTTTATACCTCTTTTTTTAAATTCAGATTTAATAAATAATGAAATTTCTTGATCTTCAATAGGAAGAATATTATCTTCAAATTCAACTAATGTAACATCTACATTAAAATCATTATAAAAACTTGCAAACTCCACTCCTATCGCACCAGCTCCTATAATAATAATAGATTTGGGTTTCTTTTTTGGTATCATTGCTTCTTTATAATTCCAAATATTTTTTTTATCTTCCTTTAAACCTTCCAAAATTTTAGGACGAGCACCTGTAGCTAATATAATATTTGGAGATTCATATAACGTTTCCTCGGAATCGCTATTAACTAAAACTCTCCCAGTTCCAGATAATTTTCCAACGCCATAAACAATATCTATTTTATTTTTCTCTAATAAAAACTTAACTCCATTTGACAACTTATTAGAAATATCACGTGA
>TARA_B100000686_G_scaffold256619_1_pt1 | contig 16443 bp, 16 predicted proteins | sample TARA_B100000686 | Tara Oceans TARA_B100000686 (sample SAMEA2622733) | marine metagenome | biome: marine biome (ENVO:00000447); feature: marine epipelagic mixed layer (ENVO:xxxxxxxxx); material: "saline water (ENVO:00002010), including plankton (ENVO:xxxxxxxx)" | depth 150 m
GGATATGTCCTTTATTTTTATTACTTCGATTATCATAATCAAAGTGCCCTCTCCATGAAATCTCACGATCATCTTTATCTACTCTTGCCCCATAAATCTTATGGTGTGCAATTAATGGCTTAATAAAAAGAAAGACTAGTAGAAAAATAAAAACATGCTTCATAAAAATTAATTGAATAGAAAGGTTTTTTCTTCAATAAATAATAATTTTTATTATTTTACAAAATAAATTATTATAAAACTAACAATTATATTAATTCGATGATTAATTTATAAGATAAATTAGTAGTCTACCGTAATACCAAAGTATGCATGTAGAGGAGCGCCAGGTCTAGGACCTAGTGGTAAGTAGGTTGTTATGTATTTGTTATTAAATACATTGTGAACTCCAAAATTGTAATTTACAGTATTAGTAATTTTAATATTTCCTTTCACATCCCATACCCAACGTGCAGGGATTTTACCAATTCTTGTGTCATTAGCCTTAACACTTATGTTTTCACCTGATGACCATTGTGAACTTTTCCAATTACCAAGCACTCCTAGACTATAAGGTCCTTTTATAACATCAGTTCCAATAGTTACTTGATGGTCAGAAATAAATGGCAAATCATTTCCTTTTTTTGCATTTCCATAAATAGTATCTCCATCACTTTTTTTTGCATCATTTAGAAATTCTGCATGAGAATTCGTATAAGTTAATGTCCATGGATTATTAAAAGACCATCCATGATTAAATCCTACGTCATAAGTTGCAGATAATTCAAGTCCATATGATTCAACTTCACCAGCGTTTTGTGTTACAGCAGTTCCTGCACCTGTGTTGCTACTTACAATTAAATCTTCGAAATCAGTATGAAATATCGCTATTTTAGTATTAATACCTTTATCACGGTTCTTATAACGAAGCCCTATTTCTTTTGCGAAACTTGTTTCAGGATCCATATTTTCTCTACTACCACTTGCAGCTGTCCATATGTCTGATCCTTTAGGAAAAGATGATCCTTGATGAACACTTCCAAAAATACTCAAATTATTATTGGCAACATAATTAAAACCTACTCCACCGGAATATCCTTCGACATCTGCTGTTAACAGTCCAGAAGTTCCAGATCTTGCTCTTTTTGCATCAACCTTTTCATATCTAAATCCAGGCGTTACGGTTAAATTATTAAATTGAATTGAGTCTTGTATATATAATGATCTTCCCCAAGTTTTATATTCTTTAGAAGAAGCTGCTTCTTTAAGAGTACTTGAAGTATGGTACATAATACCATTTTGTAAATTATAATAATCATAAAAAGAAAAATCGTAATATGAATCATAATGCCAACGAGTACCATAAGTTAAAGTATGATCTAAACTTTTTCCACCAATATCTGAATTAAAACTTGTGTTTGCTCTAAGTTCTATACCTCTTACACGGTAATATCTATTATTGTGTTTATTTTCAACTGTTATACCACTTACCCCACCTGTATCTATAAGCTTCAACTCTTCATCAGTATCTGCTGTATGAAATTTTGTTCCACCATCTGTATCATTAAGAGTAGTGCTGTATTCTGCTGCTTTTGCCCAATCTCTATGAAATCTAGATGCGTAAGCTGTTGTTGTTATTTTTGTGTCAAAATATTGAGGTAAATCTACGCTATATTTTAAGTGTCCACCAGATCTTTCAGTCCAAATTCTATCCATTTGAGTATATCCTGGTGCTTTCCAAGGATCTTTATTTCTAATATCATTTTTTGATACACCTGCATATCCAACATCTCCAATCATTCTTATATGTTGTGCTTTTATTTCTAAACTTTGATCTAAACTTGTATTAGGTTTGTAACTTAATTTTACCATTGGTTCATATTTATGGAAACCAGATTGACCTCTTTTTATATGTTTGAAATTTCTAAATCCACCGTCACCTCTTCCGTATAATTCAAATAAAAAACCAAAGTCACCAATATTTGTATTTAATGTATCTCCATAATATGCATGTGATCTAACATCCCCATATTGTAAATTTTCTGTACTTCTTGCACCTTGTGTAATTACTCCAAGATAATTTCCATAAGTAGTTTTAAGATGTGCCCTTCTTTTGGTTGGTATTGGTGTTGTTAGATAATTAAGAACACCACCTGTTGTTCTTGGTCCATAAAGAACTTGGCTTGAACCCATTAAAACTTCTATCCCATCTTTATTACCTGTAGTTGGGTTAAAATAAGCTGAAAAGTCAGTATATGGAGCAGGTTGCGATAAAACACCATCTTCCATAATTGTTAATTTTTGACTTCTTCCTGGATCAACGCCTCTTAAACTAATATTTGGAAAAATTCCAAATCCATTTTCTTCTCTACTATAAACACCTGGAATTGTTTTTAAAACTTGATCAATATTATCGTAATTATTTGATCTTATAGTGTCAGAACCAATAAAAACACCTGATCCACTTAATGAATCTGCTTCTTCTGCTCCGCCTGTTACTGTAACTGCCGGTGCATATACGCTATCTGCTTTTAATGAATTTATAAAGACCGCACTAATCAAACATGTTGAATATAGTATTTTTTTAAGCATTTACTCCCTGTAAAAAAAAGCTTTGGGCATGTGGATTTAGGCGACATGCTCCCGCGCCGTTCAAATGGAAATGATAATCATTCGCATTTATTAAAGATGATAATCATTCTCATCTAAACGTCAAGTATTTATTTTTTTTTTTTATTTATAATTTATTATGTCTTTTTATTATTTATTATTATGTACCGAAGCTTTTATAAATTTTTCATATTAATATTTCTATTTGGAATTTGTTTACCCTATTCATCGTATGTTTACAACGACCTAAAAAACGATTTAAAAAAAAATTCGATTACATACGGATATTTATGTAGCATTGATGAAAGTTCAAAATCTTCTAAAAATTCATCAGACGAAAATTGTTTCTATTGTATTTTTAAAAATGGTGTTAATAAAGATTGTAATGACGCTTTTTTTTACTCAATTATAGAACTACCAACTAAAACTAGTTCAGAATTAATTAGTTTAGTAAATTTTCATTATTTTCTTAAAAAAGATTTTCAAAAGACACGATCTCCACCTCAAATCTCGTAATTAAGTTTTTTTTTTATTTTTTAATAATTAATTGAATCTGGAGGTTCGTTATGTATAAATTTTTATTAATTTTTATTGTCTTGTTACCAACAATTTGTTTTGCCGATGGAATAGGTATTGTAGGAAGGCCTGATGGGCACGCACCAATTGGTATAATGGGAGATCATGCTCATAAAAAAGGCGAACTAATGTTTTCTTATCGTTATATGAGAATGGAAATGTCAGACTTACAAGATGCTAACCACGATATATCTAGGGACGATGCAGTTTCTTCAAATGGGTCTTATAAATTTATGAATGCCCCAATTAAAATGCATTCTAATATGCACATGCTTGGGGCAATGTATGGAATTAGTAAGCAACTTACAGGAATGTTAATGGTACCTATTTTAAATAAAAAAATGCAAGTTCGTCAAAGAGCAGGTGACAATAATCGTTTTACTGTTTCTTCAAGAGGATTAGGAGATATAAAATTAATGGGGCTTTATAGTTTCAATCAAAATAACAATTCTAACTGGCTTTTAAATTTTGGTCTAAGCATTCCAACCGGTGAAATTAATGTTAAAGATGATATGGTTATGATGAATGGATCTCATTCTCATAAAACTTTGGGATATGGTATGCAACTTGGTTCCGGAACATATGATCCGATTTTAAAAGTTGGTTATTATAAAAAATGGGAAAAAATTTCTATGGGATGGCAAACCTCAGGTATCTGGAGATTTTACCAAAACAACAAAGATTATCATCTAGGAGATGAATACCAAGGTACATTGTATGCCGCTTTTTTAATAAATGATTGGGTGTCAATTTCTGGCCGTTTAGATGGAAAATTAAGGAGAAAAATATCAGGAGCTCATGCACACCATTCAAACATGCTTATGAGTCCCGTATTTACTAAAGATCAGGGAAATAGAAAAATCAACATATCTGGAGGAATAAATTTTATTATTCCAAGAGGAGAATTAAAAGGTCAACGGCTGGCCATAGAATATAAAGAACCAATTTATCAATACTACGATGGGCTTCAAATGAAATCTGATAAAATGATAACATTAGGTTGGCAGTACGCATTTAGTTTTAAAGATTTATTTTAACTATTTTTTTTTAAGGTCTTTTTCCAAAGATTGCTGTACCAACTCTTATATGAGTGGCTCCAAAAAGAATTGCTTTATCATAATCCTCGCTCATACCCATACTTAAGTAGGGGAGATTATATTCTAATCCTTTTTTTCTAAGATAAGCAAAGTGAATTGAAGGATCCTCTCCGTATGGCGGTATACACATTAGACCTTGAATATTTAATTTAAGATCTTCTTTACATAATTTAAAAAAATTATCTACATCATCAGGCATGACACCAGATTTTTGCATTTCTTCGCCTGTATTGATTTGTATCATATATGAAATTTTTTTTTTTTGCTTATCTTCCTCATTTTTTAAAGCTTTGGCAATTTTTTCTCTGTCTAGCGTTTGAATTACATCAAAAATTGAAATAGCGTCTTTAACTTTGTTACTTTGCAAAGGTCCAACAAGATGAAGTTCAACATCATTATATTTTTTTTTAAGATTTGGCCACTTATTTAATGTCTCTTGAATTTGATTTTCACCAAATATTTTATGATTTGAATTTAATGCTTCAATAATTCTATCTAAAGGTTGTCTTTTTGAAATAGCAATTATTTTGGTATTTAATTTTTTTTTTAATTTTAAATCAATTGATTCTTTAGAAACATCAATAATTTTTTTTTTTACCAAATTAATATTTTTTAAAACTTTTTGATTTTCCATTTTTTTATTACAATTATTATAAATGCTATCTTTGAATCCATATATAAAAATAAATAAGCTTTTAGATTACCTAAAAAATATTAAAGCAAAAGATAATAAACTTCCAAAAGTGATCTTAATTTTTAATGATAATTTTTTTGATAAAAAAAAATTTATGAATTTAAAAATACCAAAAAAATCAGCTCTTTTGCTAAGATCATATAATTCAAAAGATAGAAATAAAATTGCCAAACAACTATTAAAATTTTGTAAAATGAAAAAAATAAAATTATTAATTGGATCAGATATAAAATTGGCTGAAAAAATCAATGCAGATGGGATACATTTTCCTGAATATATGCTTAATAAAAATATAATTAATAAAATTGCCATCAAAAAAATAAAATCGAGGAAAAATAAAATTATTACCTCTGCTGCCCATAGCCTTAAATCTATAAAAAAAGCAGAATGTTTTGGTATTGATGCAGCTTTATTATCTCCAATTTTTCCTAGTAAAAGCCATCCAAAGGTTAAAAATTTAGGGTTAAAAAAATTAAACAAAATTTTACAAAAGATAGAGCTACCAATTTATGCATTAGGAGGAATAAATCTAAAAAATGTAAAATCTTTGTCTAAAACTGGTATTATAGGTTACGCATTCCAAAGGGGTAAATAATGAAAAAAGTTATATTAATTTTATCTATATTTTTTTTAATCACAGGATGTAGTAAAATAAATATTTTTGGTTTTGGTGAAGAAACAAATAAGTTTGAAAAATTAAAAATAAACGAATATCTCTGGTTAGCTTCTAAAGATTTATTTAAAAACTATGCGGACATAAATGAAAATTTGAGCGAAGGTAATATAATTACAGGTTGGATAACAAGTAAGAAAAATCCAAATACAAGATTTAGAATATCCATTTATATTATGGGATCTAAATTAATTGAAGAAAATATAAAAATTTTTACTGAGAAAGAAGTCAATAAAAGTGGGGTATGGCAAAGACAACAGGCTAGTAGGGCATTTAATGCTAATCTTAAAATAAAAATTATGGAAAAAGCATTAAGATTAGAAGAATCATACCAATAGATTTTAATTATTATGGAAAACTACGACTTCAGGAAAATTGAAGAAAATTGGCAAAATGAATGGGAATCGAAAAAGATATTCAAAGTAGAGCCAGAAAAAAATAAAAAGAAATATTATGTTTTAGAAATGTTTCCCTATCCTTCTGGGAAGTTACATATGGGTCATGTGAGAAATTATACTCTAGGCGATGTAATTGCTAGATTTAAATATAGCAAAGGTTTTAATGTATTACATCCAATGGGTTGGGATTCTTTTGGACTACCAGCTGAAAACGCAGCAAGAGAAAATAAAGTACATCCAAAAGATTGGACACTAAAAAATATTAATACAATGAAAACACAGTTAAAAAAAATGGGGTTTTCTTATGATTGGGATAGAGAATTATCCACTTCAGATGATAATTATTATAAGCATGAACAAAAAATATTCTTAGAGTTTTATAAAAAAGGATTGGTTTATAAAAAATCAAGTTATGTCAACTGGGATCCAATAGAAAAATGTGTCTTAGCTAATGAACAAGTAATCGATGGTAAAGGTTGGAGGTCGGGAGCAATTGTAGAAAAAAAATTAATGTCTCAGTGGTTTTTGAAAATAACTAAATATGCAAAAGATTTAGAAAAATCATTAAAAGACCTAAAATTTTGGCCGGAACAAGTAAAAACAATGCAAAGAAATTGGATTGGTGAATCAAAAGGATTAAAAATAAAGTTTAGTTTAGATAATAAAGAAAAAGACGTAGAAGTTTTTACTACTAGACCTGATACATTATTTGGAGCTTCTTTTATTGCTCTTTCGTCTGAACATCCGATTGCAAAAACTTATGCAAATAAAAATAAAGAAATAAAAAATTTCATAAAAAAATGTCAAAGCAATTTAAATTTACAAGAAGAAGAATTTGAAAAACTAGAAAAGCTAGGTATTAAACTACCATTTAGTGCATTACATCCAATTACAAAAAAAAAAATACCAGTTTATGTAGCTAACTTTATTATTATGGAATATGGAAGTGGAGCTGTTTTTGGTTGTCCAGCACATGATCAAAGAGATTTTGATTTTGCTGTAAAATATAATTTACCAATAAAACAAGTAATAAAACCAACCGAAAATTTTAAATTAGATAAAGCATATACTGGTGATGGAAAACTTATTAATTCAGAATTTTTAAATGGATTAAATATAAAAAAAGCTCAAGAAAAAATATCTAAATTTCTAATTAAAAGCAAGAAAGCAAAAACCGAAATAATTTATAGATTAAAAGATTGGAGCATATCAAGGCAAAGATATTGGGGTTGTCCAATTCCTATTATGTACTTAAAAAATGGAGAGTCTGTTCCAGCAACAGAAGATGATTTGCCAATAATTCTCCCCGAAGACGTAGATTTTTCAAAAAGTCAAAACCCATTAAAAGATCATTCAGATTGGAAGTATACAAAATATTCTAAGACTGGAGAGGATGCAATAAGAGAAACTGAAACCTTTGATACTTTTTTTGAATCTTCGTGGTATTTTGCAAGATTCTGTTCTCCAAAATCAAAAGATATTATAGAAAAAAAAGAAGCTGAATATTGGCTTCCAGTAGATCAATATATAGGTGGAATAGAACACGCAATACTTCATCTTTTATATTCAAGATTTTTTACAAGAGCTTTATATGATTGTGGTCTATTAAGTATTAAAGAACCATTTGAGAACTTACTAACTCAAGGAATGGTTTGTCATAAAACATATAAAAATAAAAAAGGAGAATGGATTAAGCCTCCAGAATCAGGAGAACAAAAAAACGAAAATAAAATAATAATTGGTAAAAGTGAAAAAATGAGTAAGTCAAAAAAAAATGTAGTTGATCCAGATTTAATACTAAACAAGTATGGTGCAGATACGGCAAGATTATTTATGCTTTCTGATAGTCCTCCAGAAAAGGACTTAGAATGGACAGATACTGGAATTAAAGGCTCATTTAAATATTTAAATAAGTTGTGGGATTTAATAAAAAGAAATTCAAAAGATTTATCAAAAGTAAAAATTAATAAAAATGATTTCTTAAAAAATAACAAATATATTTCAGATCTAAATAAGATGATACATGATGTAACATCAGATTATGAAAATTTTAGATTTAATAGAGCAATTGCAAGAATAAGAGAATTTACAAATTTATTATTTAATAAAGAGGAAGAACTAAGGAAAAACAACCAATTATTTAAGCATTTAATTGAAAATATAATTAAAATTTTTAGTCCAATGATACCACATATAACAGAGGAAATGTGGCATGTGATGGGAAATAATGATTTTATAATTAAAAGTAAATGGCCAGTTGCAGATAAAAAATTCTTAAAAGTTGAAAAAATAGTAGTTGCTATTCAAATAAATGGCAAACTAAAGGAAACTCTTGAACTTCCTTTTAATACAGATATTTCAGAAATTCAAAAAAAAGCTTTATCTTTACCAAAAATAATTAAGATAATTGGGAATAATAAACCAAAAAAAATAATTATAGTGAAAAACAGAGTGGCAAATATAGTTATATAAATGAATAAAATAAAATTATTATTGTTCCTTTTATTTTTTGTTTTTCATAGTTGTGGTTATCAACCAATTTACTCAGATAACACATATGCAAATAAACAAATACTTTCAGTTTCAGTAAAAAATATAAAAAATAGATCAGGACAAATTTTAAAGAATTCACTATTAAATCAAATAAATCCAGAAAGAGAAAGAGTAATAACAAAATATAATCTTGTTGTTGATTTATCTGAAAGTAAAGAAGAATTAGCATTTCGAAAAGATATGTCTGCAACAAGAACAGATCTTGAAAATACCGCAAGATATTCTCTTATAGAAATAAAAAGCGGTGAAATTATTTTAAAGCAGGAAATTAAGTCTAAATCAAGTTTTGATGTTGTAGAATCTGTATATGCGACTTTAGTTGCAGAAAAGGATGCGAGGCAAAAAAATTTAAGTGTTTTGTCTGAAAGTATTTATACAAATTTAGTAATTTTTTTTAAAAATAAAAAATAATCCTTAAGTTATCTTAATTTTTCTCACATCATATTTTAATATATTAAACATTATTTTTTTTCTGACTGCTATACATCCTTCAGTTGAATTTTTTGTTTTTTCTGACAAATGTAAAAAAATTGCACTACCTTTACCTTTGATTACTGGAAGATGATTGTATCCAATCACAATTAAGATATCGTAAATACTATCATTTCTCCAAAGTCTTTCTCCTAAATCAAAGTTATTAGTTTCAAATATTTTATTATAATTTGAGTCTTCTATATTATCGCAACAAATATGTTTTTTTTTTATTTTAAAAATAGGTAATTTTGTTTTAGGTTTTTTTATCTTATCAGCTCTATACATTACATATCTTAAATTAAAGGTGCCTTTAGGTGTTTTTAAATCTCCTTCCTTTTTATTAAATGTTATTCCATTTTTACCTATAAGGCATTTGAAATAATATTTACCAAATTTAATTATACCAGGAGTTTTTATTAAAATTTCCATTCACTTTTTTATTTTAAAAATAGTTTTCAATAAAAAAAAATATTTAATTCTTTTTTAATTTATTATATTTATAATATATTTACTCCTTAAATTATAAAATAAGAATAAATATGAATGTATTAATAGTTGAAAACAATTTTTTGCTTAAAGAAAATTTTTTTTCTTCACTAGAATTAAAAAAAAAATTTAATTTAATTTTTTTATCTTCTGTTAATAGTGTAAAAAAAATTTTAGAAAAAAAAAATTTCGATTACATTATTATTAGTTCACTTAATCCTAAATTAAATTCTTTCAATGTAATCATGAGTTTATTTAAAAATAAACCAAATAATAAAATAATTCAAATTATGGAAAAAAATAATGATGTTAAACACAATTTTTCATCATATTGTTTAAAAAAACCACTTATTATTAATAGGCTTCTTGCAATTTTAGTTAAGCCAAAAAAAAAAAATATTAAAAAAAAAAGATTTCTTTTAAAAAATGGTTTAATTTTTAAAAAGTTACAAAGGACTATTTTTTGCAAAAACAAAAAAATATTGTTAACAGAAAAAGAATGTGAAATTTTAGAATATTTAATAAGTAAGAAAAAATTTATTAAAAAAAGTGATTTGTTAAAAAATGTTTGGGGATTTAATAGTAAAGTTAAAACAAGAACTCTTGAAACTCATATTTATAGATTAAGAAAAAAAATTAAAACAAATTTTGGAGTAAAAGCTTTTATAAGTTCTAATAATAATTCTTATAAAATGTTTTAATTTTCTATTAATTTGAAAGTTTTGGAGCCAAATCTTTTTACTTTTTTTGTATTTATTAATGCTACTATTGTTTCACCCTCTTGATTATCAGTTATAATCCATTTTTTTAATTTTAAAGGAGTTGAGGAAAAAATTAATTCAACTTTCTTAATATTTTCAATATTTTTATCAGTTAAAGTAAGAGTAATTTTACCTTTATTTTTTGATAATTTTTGTACATTAAAATCTTTTTTTAAATTTATTTTTCCTTTTAAAAGAATCCAAGCTGGACTTTTTTCAATTACAACTGATTGTATTTCGTTTAGATCAATATCAAAATAGTGTAGCCATTTCCCATCAGCAATTATTAAAAGTTTACTATCATTTTTATATTCAATTCTTAGTTTTCCAGGTTTAGATATTAAAATTATTCCACTTTCTTGTTTTCCGTTAGGAGAACTTTGAATAAATTGTGATGAAATATTATTGAATTTATTTAAATAATTTTCTAATTGATAAATTAATTGATCATCGAGGGAAAAAATTTTTTTTTGACTGAAAGAAAAAAATATTAAAAAACTATATAAAACTATTTTTTTCAATTTTTTTACTTATTTATTAAAACTTCGCGTCTGCCAATTCTATCTGCTTCAGTAACAATATTATTTTCTTCCATTTTTTCTATTATTCTTGCAGCTCTATTATATCCAATTTGAAAATGTCTTTGTATTAAACTTGTAGATGCTCTTTTTTTAGATATAACTAATTTGACAGCTTCATTATAAAATTCATCGACATCTTCCATGTTTTCATTATTTATTTGCTTTTGTTTGTCATCTGTAACTCCTTCTATATATGAAGGTTTTCCTTGAGATTTTAAAAATTTTACTATTCTTATTACCTCATTATCACTTACAAATGGTCCATGAACTCTTCTAACATTGCCTGCTCCTAATCTATAAAGCATATCTCCTTGACCTAATAAATATTCTGCTCCCCTGTCATCTATAATTGTTCTACTATCTATGCTAGTTGCGACTTGATAGCTTATTCTATGAGAAAAATTTGCTTTTATAGTTCCTGTTATAACATCAGTTGTAGGTCTTTGAGTAGCTACTATTAAATGAATTCCAGCTGCTCTTGCCATTTGAGATAGTCTTTGTATACATACTTCTACATCTTTGCCAGATACCGCCATTAGATCAGCGATTTCATCTATAATTACTACAATATAAGGTAAATTTTTAAAATTTATTCTTTTTTCCTCAAATATTGGTTTTCCAGTTTGACTATCAAAGCTTGTTTGAATTTTTTCCATGATAACTTCCCCATTTATTTTTTTATCTTTTATTTTTTCGTTATATGACTCTATATTCCTAACTCCAATTTTTGACATAAGCTTATATCTCTTTTCCATTTCATCTACTGCCCATTTTAAGCTAAAAATGGCTTTCTTTGAATCTGTGACAACTGGGGTAATAAGATGTGGTATTTCATCATATACCGATAGTTCTAACATTTTAGGATCTATCATTATAAATTTACATTGGTCAGGTGTAAGAGAATATAAGATTGATAAAATCATTGCATTTAGCCCAACAGATTTTCCTGAACCGGTTGTACCTGCTATTAAAAGGTGAGGCATTTTGTTCAAATCTTGAATTACGTTTTTTCCTGAAATATCTTTCCCAAAAACTAAAGGCAGCTTAGCATTACTTGTATCAAAATCCTTATTTCCAAATATCTCTTTTAAATTTACAACTTCTCTTTCTTGATTAGGCAATTCCACTCCTACTGCATTTTTATTTTTTACATTAGAGATTCTGGCAGATTCAGCGCTCATTGATCTTGCAATATCATCCGATAAATTAATAATTTTTTTTGTTTGAATGCCTGGAGCTGGTTCTAATTCATATAAAGTAACTATAGGACCTGGATAAATTCCTATAACTTTTGCATCTAATTTAAATTCTTTAATAACATTTTCTAACAATTTTGCATTTTGCTCTAGTAAATCTTTATTATATTTATTTGTTTTTGTTTTTTTTTCACCTTCTTCTAAAAGATCTAATTTTGGTAATTTATAATCATTTTCTTCACCAAAATTAAATTTAGGCTCTACTGACTCTCTTAATAGTTTTCCTGGTTTTGTAGTAATATTTTTTTCAGAAAATAAATCATCAGAACTATTATTAGAATCTGTATTGATACCATTTCGTTTTAAAAAAAATTTTGAAATAATAGGTTTTAGAAAAGAATAAAATTTATTCATATTTAAGATTAAAATATTTAAAAATTTTATAAGATAAGAAATTAAATGTTTTGAAAATGAAAAAATATAATTACTAATTTTTATCCAGTCGGACTGATTCAATCCTAAAGTAAAATTAAATGAAGAAAAAGAAATTATAAAGAATGAAATTGCAATATAAATTTGATCAATTTCAAACTTAATATCTTGCATAAAATTTTGTATATATAAAAAAGTGTATTTTCCTAATATCCCCCCGCCTTCTAGACTTGAATTAAATATATTTTCAATATTTAAAAATGTAGATGTTGAGATTAAAGTAATTGGAACAAATATTAATCTAAGCCAAAAAAAAGTTATTTTTTTATGTATAAATAATTTTAAACCCCATGCAGAACCAATTAAAAAAATAATAATTGAGGATGCTCCAAATAATCTTATCAATAAATCAGAGGTATATGCCCCATATTTTCCAAGTATATTATTTGAATTATTATTATCAGATATATATGAAAAAGAAGTATCATTAACATCAAAGGTAAGTATAGAAGCAGCTACTCCTAAACTTAAAATTAAAAGTATTAAACCAATAGTTTCTAGAAGTTTCCTTTTAAAAAAAGGTAATTGAGTGTAATTTGAGGAATTAAATTTTAAAACCATATAAATAAGGTGTTAATTCTTTAATATCCCAACACTATTAGATTTATATAAGTTTTAAGATAAAACAACAGTTTTTTATGAATTTTTGAATATAAACTATATTGCTTTAGGGCCTGTTTCCCCAGTTCTTATCCTTATTGCTTTATCAACATCAAAAGAAAATATTTTACCATCACCAATTTCCCCAGTTTTTGCTGTATTTTTAATGGCCTTTATAACTTTTTCTTCTAATTTTTTATTTACAACAATTTCAATTTTTACTTTTGGTAAATATTTGACCGAATATTCTGATCCTCTATATACTTCTTTATGACCCTTTTGTCTTCCAAACCCTCTGACTTCAGTTACAGTCATTCCTTCAACACCAATTTTGCTCAAAGCATCTTGAACATCATCAAGCTTAAATGTTTTGATTATAGCTATAATTAATTTCATATATTTTTATATATTATAGGAAATTTTTATAAATGATATCCTCTTTCGCCATGAGATGTAATATCTAGACCCTCTTGAGAATCTTTATCTGAAACTCTTAAACCTATTATAGTTTGGACTACTTTCACAATTATAAATGTTGCAATAAGAGAATATATAGCAACAGTAACAACACCAGTTATTTGAACCTTAGCTTGTGCCAAACTTCCAGCTGTTCCACCAATAGCTTCATTTGCTAAAAATCCTACCATTATGGTACCAAGCATACCCCCGACACCATGAACTGCAAAAACATCTAAAGAATCATCAATATTAAAAGTTTGTTTTATTAAAACAGAAAAGTAATAACATATAGCACCGGCAGCCACACCAATAATAAAGGCAGATTTTGGATCTACGAAACCAGAAGCAGGAGTTATTGTTGCTAAACCAGCAATTGTACCAGTTACAAGTCCAACTAATCCTGGTTTGCCATTTTTAAACCATTCGATACCCATCCAAGTTAAAGATGCTGTTGCAGCTGCTATATGAGTTACAACCATTGCCATTCCTGCATTTGAATTTGCCGCTAAGGCGCTTCCACCATTAAATCCAAACCATCCAACCCAAAGCATACACGCTCCTACCATGACAAGACCAGGATTATGTGGAGGTAAAACATTATTAGGGAAATCATTTCTATTACCAAGTAAAATCGCTATGACAAGTGCTGAAACACCAGCTGTTGTATGAACAACTAATCCACCTGCAAAATCTAAAACTCCTAAATCTGCTAGCCAACCACCACCCCAGATCCAATGAGTTACAGGAGCATAAACAACAAACAACCAAATACCAGAAATCAAAAGAACAGAAGAAAATTTTATTCTTTCAACATAAGCTCCAACCATTAGGGCCGGAGTAATTACAGCAAAAGTTAATTGAAAGATAAAAAAAACATTTTCTGGTATAGTTCCGCTTAGCGCATTCCATTCTACATTATTAAATAAAAATTTTTCTGTAATACTTCCTAGATATTTATTTAGATCACCCCCATCTGTAAATGCAATACTATATGCACCAAATAGCCAAAGAACTGACATTAAGCAAGCTATAGCTATAACATGCATCAATGCTGATACAACATTTTTGGAACTAACTAATCCACCATAAAAAAGCGCTAATCCTGGTAGAGTCATAAATAATACTAGCGCAGTAGCTGTCATAATCCATGCTGTGTCACCAGTATCAAGTACAGCTTCGCCATTATCTGCTAATACTTCTGTAAATCCAAATAAATTTGAAAATAATAAAAGACTAAATAAATAAAATAAATTTTTCAATATAAACCCTCTTTGTATAAGAATAATTAAGCAATTATTATGCCAAATACAGATTTATATCAAATTTTACTAATTATTAACTAATAATCTGTCCATAATTGCATTTTTTATTGGACTCATTTTGTTAGCTATATATAAAAGTGATCTTCTTGCTATTTTAGTTATGGGCTTTTGGCTAGTATATAGACTTGCTATAGTATTTGTTGCTAAATAAATAGGCAGAGAAACTTTTTTAAACTTTTTTTCATAATTTTTTAAAACATTTGCACTTCCCATATCAATTTTATTAATTATTGCATTTTTAATTTCATTTTGAAGAATAGATACTCCTCTTAAATTTAAGTTAAAACCATGCGCAGTTATGGGATGCATACCTACGGCGGCATCTCCTAAAAAGACACATCTTTCTCTGTAAAATTCATTTGTATAAACAGTAAGCATAGGGTAGGTATATTTTTTACCTACTATAGACATTTTGCCTAATTTATTTTTTAAATCTTGTTCAATTTTTTTATTTATTTCATTTTTACTCATGTTTAAAAAAGTTTTTGATTTAGCATTCTCGAGCGTAACAACTATAGAAGATAAATTCTTTTTTATAGGAAGAACTGCCAAAGTTTGATTATAATGAAAATATTCCGAAGCTATTTTGTAATTATCTAATTTATGTTTCATTCTAAATACTGTCATTGAAGTTTTAAAATTTGTTTTATTTGCATAAATACCCATTTTTTCTCTAATTTTTGATAATCTTCCATCTGCAATAACTGTTAGTTTAGAAAAAAAAATCCTTTTATCTTTTAAATAAATTTTAGATCCAGATTGATTAGATATAATTTTAGCTACTTCACTTTTTGTAAATATTTTTACATTTTTAAGATCTTTTATTTTTTTATATATAGCTTTTCTAATAATTTGATTTGGAACCAAACATCCTAAATTATCTCTTATTGTATTTTTATGATCGAAACTGAGATATTTGCTAGAATCTCCGTCGAGCACTCTAGCTTCTTTTATTTGCGAAGTATTTCGTTTATTAATAAATTTCCAAATTCCATAATCTTTTAATATTTTTATCGATCTATGTGTTAAAGCTATATCACGCCCATCAATTTTTGGTTTAGAGAAATTTTTAGTTATATTTTTTTCAATTATAGCTATTTTTAATTTGGTATTAGCTAAAGCACAGGCCAATGTTAACCCTGATGGCCCTGCTCCAATAATTACAAAATCAAAATTCATATAAAGATAATATTTTTATTTTTTTATTTTTCTAGCTTTTTCAATCAACATTATTGGTATGCCATCTTTAATCGGATATGCTAGACCAGCTTTTTTACTAATTAATTCTTCGTTTTTCTTATCATAGACAAGAGACCCCTTAGTCTTTGGGCAAACTAGCATCTTTAACAAATTTTTATCCACGTTAGTATCTTAGAAAATTTTTATAACATTTAAATCAATAATTTTCTTGAATAAATTAGTATATAAAATATTATTACACTAAATTTGCGGGAATAGCTCAGTGGTAGAGCATCACGTTGCCAACGTGGGG
>TARA_B100000686_G_scaffold330707_1_pt1 | contig 16419 bp, 16 predicted proteins | sample TARA_B100000686 | Tara Oceans TARA_B100000686 (sample SAMEA2622733) | marine metagenome | biome: marine biome (ENVO:00000447); feature: marine epipelagic mixed layer (ENVO:xxxxxxxxx); material: "saline water (ENVO:00002010), including plankton (ENVO:xxxxxxxx)" | depth 150 m
CAACTGCTCCTGCTGAAAAATCTTCTAATGATTTGGTTTGTTCTTTTGTAAATTCTAAACTTTCTGATGCAAATACTAATGATGATGTTAACGAACTTGTAGCAAACAATAATGATGCTGTTAGTGAACTCGTAACTTCATTTGATGCAGATACAACAGCGGATTCACCAAATCCTTTGGCTACTAAATCTGATTCTGTTTTTGAAGAAGTTAGTGAAGTTCTTACCAACGAGTGTGATACTGCAAATGATGCAGATGCTGATGATAATGATGCTGACGCTAATAATGATGCTGTTGCATCAGCTTCAAGTGAACCTGTTGTTGCGTTAACTTTTTTGAAAACATCTGCCGTATCAAATACTACTCCTGCCTCATCTTGTGCTTGAACCGAACCTGTTAACATTATTGTTGATGCTGTTATTTGTCCACTTGACTTTAATATTAATTTACTATTAGAACTTGATATTGCGGTTTCACTTATATTAAATCCACCAATTGACGCTGAAGTGAAACTTGCGGCTCCTTGAGCTGTTATAGTCGCTGTTGGTGTTCCAGAAGATGGTAATGATACCGAATTAGCTGCGAAACTACCAGATACCGTTACACCTTCAGTTATTGTTCCACCTACAAATCTAACATTTGATGCTGTTATTTGTCCACTTGATTTTAATAATAAACCAGAACTTGATATGTGTGCGTCAGTTACTTCAAACCCACCAATTGATGCGGAAGTGAATCTTGCAGCTCCTGCAGATGTTATACTTGCTAATGCGTTAGTTGTAGTTGAACCTTCTGGAACTAATATAGAGTCTGCTGTTAGACCACCTTTAATATCTGCTCCCGCTCCAATAATTAAATTACCATCTCCTTTTAAATGGAAATTAGAAGAACTAATTTCAATCTTATCATCTGAACCACTTACAAATTGAACTCCCTCTTTACCAAAGAAGAACTTATTTGTTCTAACATCAAACTCACCAACTCCGTCAGCGTTTTTTGTTCTAAATTTAAATGAACCACTATTTCCATCGTGTAGTTCTAATCCAACTCCGTCATAACTTTCACTTGTATTTAATGACCTTGATACTGAACCACTAAATATTAAAAATCCACCTTGTCCACTTACACTTGAACTATCAAACCCAGCATAATCAACTGAACGAAGAAACGCTGAATTTACACCAGCGGCTTCAATACCAACTCCTAATGCATTACCTATTGATAATGAACCTGTTAATAAATTATCTGTTCCTTGTATGACATCATTTTCTCCGTCAAATTCTACGGCTTCTTTTATAGTAGAATATGATGATTTGTTTCCATCTCTATCATAAAACTCAATTAAGAAATCAAAGAAATCTGGTCGTTTTCTTAATTTAGGCATTGGAACTTGGAAAGTAAATTCGTCTGGATTAAAGTTTGTATCTGATGAAGGTTCTAATTCAATACTTTGAATAAATAACTCACCAGCTTCTACTTCTACTTGTAATTTTGTATCGTCATTAATCGTTATACCTGAACCAGAAAATTGTGGTTTAAAAGGTATTTTAACTCTACCAAAATCAATAGTTTTACCTAATTCATTATCTTCTGTTCTTAATTCTACTACTTCCCCTTGTGATTCGTCTTCTGTTTGTATAACTTTGACTGGGTCTCCTAATATATTACCAATACTTCCTGATGAACCTACATTTAATTTACCCAAATCTTGTGATAAATTACTACCACTTAAATAAAATCTTACTTCTCCTCTTGATTGTGATTCAACTAATCCCTCATCTTTTAAAATATCTTTTTTACCAGTTTTTAAAATTGCATTAACTAATAATGTATAATCTACATTTGGTCGTAGTTTTAATTTTGGTGTTGTTGTTTCAAATACAATAGATTCATCTGCTTTACAATTTGAACCAGATATTAATACTGCATTCATCAATGGTGGATGAACACTTGAAGTAAATGTTGTTGTTCCGGCTACTTCTGGAGTTTCTACTCTTGAACCTTTCTTTATATGTTTTATTTGCCAATTATTATCAATATGCTGTTGGTCAATAAACTTACCAATTTTTTGAGTTAAACTTACCGAACCAGTATTGATAAGAACATCAGACGATTCTACAATTTTATCTGAAACTAATCTAAAATCTCCTTGTGTTGAAAATCCTTTTGCAAATACTTTAACTCTATGAACATCACCAGAAAATGTTTTCATATTTTTAATAGTTATTTCTGCAAAAGATTGTAAAATTACTTCACTTACTGAACCTGTTGTTACTGGTTCAAAATCAATTGTAAATCCTGAGCCCGTATGTGGAACTCTAATAAATGGATTCTTATCATCTTTTTCTGGTCTTTTATCTTCAATTACAAAAGGTGTGTCTATTTCTAATAAATCTGGACTATGAACTGCTACAATAGATGCTGTAAATGATGAACTTTCAAAAGGACTTCCTTTTACACCTTCAACTAAATCACTAACGACTGGGTCTGCTTTAAATGTTCCACCTGCTAATTCTAATCTAAATGGTTCGCCACTCTTTCTTTTAATTAATGTTCCTTTACCAACAGCGTCTGGTTGTTTAGCTTTTGTTTCTACTGATGGTGGTGTTGTTTTTGGTTTAGAAGCTACTGGTGGAATTGGTGGTGTTGGTGGTGGTGAAGGTTGTGCTTGTGGTTCGTGAAATTCTTCATATTTTTGTTCAACAATATCTGTTTCTATAGCTGTTGTATCTGATGTATTTTGTTGATTTTTAGGTTTAGCTGCATAAGTTGATTTTGCTGTCTGTCCACCACCTATTCCAGCGTGTCCCATATCTGTTGGTGGGCCTTCTATTAAACTTTCTTGTGTTCTTGCAGAAACTAAATCACCAATATGCATAGGTCTTGCAAATGGACTTGCATTTCCGTCATATGTTCCACCTTCAAATATAGAACTTGTTACAAAATCATTTCCACCAGAACCACTTGCTACTACAACACCAGTTACAGTTTCTACAACTTCTATTTCTGGTAATGGATATCTTTGATTTCTTGATACATCAAATCCTTGTCCTCTGAAAAGTATTGGTTGTGTATTTTTTAATACGGGGTCAATAAATACTTCTTTTTCCCACTTAACATTATAAAGTCCTTTCCACTCATCAGGAACATCAATAACTGAACCTAATATTGTTAGTGTTCCTACACCTGTAGCAGTAGTAGGATATACTTCAATCATTATGTGTCTTGAAGGGTCATCTCCTAAATATTTTATTGGTTCTGTATAAACAACATTTCCATTAATATCTAATAATTCTATTTTTAATTCAACATTATTTTCTAAAAATTCAGAACCTAATATTTGAAATGTGCTTCTACCACCAGGTATAGTATCCTCTAAACTAAATACTTTAAAATATTTAGATGTTGGCAAACTATCAACAATGTATGTTTCATAGTCCGTTAATCCTTGCGTTTGTAATATTTTTTGTTGAATTGACATATAACTATAAATATCTTATAATTAAAAAAGTGTTTTTATTTTATGAATTTTGTATGATTTTTTTATGAAAAAACTACTTATTAGTATGGATAAGTTTGTAGATATAAAAATCAGAGCAAAATATAGGGATATGTTAAAGGAATATTGTAAAGATAATGGTTATAAAATGTATGCTTGTGTTGAAAATTTAATAGAACAAAATTGTAGAAAAAAACAAGTTTTAAAAGTAGATAGAAAAACTAATTAGATTTGTTTGGAATTCGTGCACCCCTACCAAGAACTGGTTTTGGTAATTTGTTTGGGTTTACGGGTTTTTTAGGTTTTTTTGGTTCTTCTTCCTCAATTAATGTTGGTTGAGAATAAATATCTTTCCAATTTTCGTGTTGAGTTTTTTCTTTTGGTCTATTTTCTAAAAGAACTTGGTTATATGCTACCACTAACATTACTGCAAGTGGGTCAAATACGAATATCAGTATAAATATAAAAAATTTCACCACAGTATCTATATCAGTATTAAATGTTCTCGCTAAATAAACTGCTGGGCCTACATCAACTCCTGTTTCTACTAAATTAGTTTTTAACTCACCAACCTCTTTTTTTAAATCTAATAATTCAGAATTAATACTTAATATCTGTGGATTATAATCCTCACGAAGTTTTCTTTTAGCAGTAATATAATTGTCTGGTAATGATTGAACTTGTTGGTCTAATTCATTTAATAAGAATTGTTTATCTTCTTCTAATTGTTCAACTTGTTCTTCCTTAAACAAAAGTGCTGTGGTTTGTTTCTCAAACTCCACAGTTGCTCCTTGATAAGCGTTAGATAAATACCCAAATATACCAGCACTTGTGATTAAAATCAACATTATTGTTGCCGCGGCCATATAAACTTTTTGCAATAAATTTATCTTGTCCCAGTATCTATATAAAAAAGAAGCCGTAACTAACTTACCAATTTCTAATGAACTGGCCATAATTACGACTGCTATAAATGCTCCACTAAATAATTTTGCTATACCAAATACAGAAAAGAATGCGGCACAACCTGCGATAAAGAGTGCTGATAATCCTAATGTAAGTTGAAATTTATTCATATTGATTCCTATGATTTTGGTAAGTTATGACGCATAAGATATATGTAAAGAGCCTCAATCTCGTCTTTTGTAATGTGTTTAAATTCTTTTTTTGAATCTACCAAGTGTTTTAGTCTTGACATTACATTTGGATTACTTTTAAATATCTCTTCGTTTTCTATTATTAGTTTAAATTTTTTACCTATATCTACTTTTGTCATATTAATAAATATTGATTAGCGGAAAAAGCCCTCCCCTATTCCCTTAAATCCTGTGTAACCTTTATTCCTTATCAAACTCCACTCTGGGAGCCCAATCGGTTATTTCCTCTATTTCAACATCAATCATCTTTCGGGCAGGGTAATAGGTGTCATCATTTTGAAGAATGGTATCTGCTCTATAACTTTTCTTTAATCTCTCTATGCTAAGATTTGAAGTAATTGGAATTTCATCAAGAATATGATACCTATCTTCCCCGACCGAAACGAATTTTCTCATTAAGAAATTTTAACGAGCTTTTTGTCAGGTTTTTTAGGTTCAATCTTTGGAATATCAATTGATAATAATCCGTCTTTGAAATTTGCTTTGATTTTGTCCCCGTCAAGTAAATCACCTAATTCAAATTGTCTTTTGAAAGATGATTGTTTTAATTCTCTACGAATTACTTTTGCACCTTTGACATCAAATGTTCCGTGTTTATCACCTGAAATTGTAAGTTTTCCATCTTCAACTTCAATCTGTAAGTCTTTTTTGTCCAAACCAGGAATTTCTGCGATAACTCCAACCTTGTCTTCAAATTCATAGACATTTACTTTTGGATATGCTGTTCCTTGAAATGGCTTAACTCCAACTGTCTTTGCAACATCTGGAAATGCTGTTTCAACAATTTGGTCAAACATTCTGTCAAATGGGGTTAAAAATTCATCCCTATCGATTGCAGGGAAGTGTGTGTTATATACTACTTTAGTCATTGTATTTCTCCTATTTTTGTTAACTATTAGTCTAACATTAATATCCTCTCTTGAGCGATATTAATTCTTTTTTCATATATAAATATAAGTTAAGTTTAGAAAACATCACATTTTTTTCAAATATTTTTCTGGGATAAACCACACTCTACCCATACTATCTTTCGCTCGTATATGTCCAGGTTTCGTGTTATTATCATACACCTTAACAACCTCGTTTGTGTATAAGGCTCCCTCAATACTTGTGTAATCTTTAATTAACTTATATTTTCCTTCTATTACTTTACCCATTTTATTTTCCTCGGCAATGTAATTTCTGAAAATCCTATTTGTCTTGCGACTTTTACAATTAAACCAATCATTTCTAAATTAGTTTTTGCATTAAATATATTATCTAAAACTCTATCTGCTTGAGCACAAGTCATTCCTTTTTCGTGAACTATTCCATCAAACATATATGTTTTTCCGTGTGTCTGTGAAATTTTTACTAAAGCGTTTTGAACTTCTTTAAATTTCAGGAAAGACAAGTAATCAGAAGCTAATTTACTCTTTCCTTTATCACACATTATTATATATTTCTCGTATTCCGAGCAACTACTTAATTTCACTGGTAGTTTGCTTATTCTTTGCCCAATCTGTCCAAGAGTTTTCCCACTCTTTTTCTGCTTCTGATTTTTCTGATTGAACGAAATTATAAGCTATTTCTCTCTCTATTTCATTATTTCGTTTTTCTATTTTGCGATGTTCTTTTTGGTAATCAACTAATATTTCCATTGTTGACTTACCTACTGCTGTTTCAACTGCTATCCTGTCGTATTTGTTTAAAAGTCTTGCTAAAGCTTCTAAAGCATAACCACATTCATCACTATGTTGCTGCAAATTCGTTGTCATATTACAACTCCTTTTTAACCTTTCTATTTGTTATTTACGGGGTAGATAAGAAAGGAAAACAACTCTACCCCGCACCACTAATTTAATTAGTGGTCAATATCTGAACCTTCAATTTCATCTTCATTGAATAAACTTTCACCTTCAGTTCTGTCGTCTTTAATAAACTTCTGAACTAATTGTTTTACGAAAGTTCTTTCAGAATCCAACCCACCATCATTTGAGTATTGTGGATAAATTGTAATCTCCGAAGCTTCTGGAAGTGAAAATCCGTCAAACAATAAACCAGCGATTTCAACCGAAGTTCTGGTAGAAACACCACCTGATAGTTTTGGATTTTCGTTAGAGGCTTCAACTCTTGTTTGGTGTGAGATTTGAGAAACAGCATCTAACAATTCAGTATCAACATTAGGAAACATATATTGAAGTAGTCCTAACTCTTCTGTATTGTTAAGGACATCCATTTCAATAATGGTAAATCTGTCCATTAACGCTTTATCTAAAACTCTTGTGGAAGTATATTCATTACCGATATTAGCGGTCGCGATGAAAGTAACACCTTCAGCAACATTAATAGTCGCTTGACCATCAGCTTCATCTAATCTCATATATCTCTGACCACTATCTAAAACGGTCATCAAAATATTCCACGCTTCAGGGTGAGCTCTACTTAACTCATCAAGTAGAATCACCGCATTTGGTGTTTGAATTGCTTTCACAAAAAGTGATTCTGAAAAGTAAGTTCCCTTTTTCTTATCAAAGTGAACATTACCAATCAAGGTAGCTCTCGGGTCTTGAGTAGCACCTAAATTAAAGTAAAAATCTGGACGCTCTAACGCGTTTACCAGAGATTTAGCAGCTAATGTCTTACCACAACCGGCTGGACCAGTCATCATAATATTTTTACCACGAACTGCTGAACGAACTAAATATTTCCATTTCAACTCATTCATAACTAAACCAGTAGGTTTAAGAGAATAAGAAGTATGAATATAATTTAGAACTTCTTGGTGTTCTTGTGGAACTTCAACATCACCAGTATTGACTGGGATTGAGTTCACTTCAAACTCTGACATTGGAACTGACCACCAGTAATTCTTACCAGCTTTATTAACTCTTTGTTCAAGAGCTGTTCCATTCTCATAAGCTTTCTTACGAGCACCAATAGAAATTTGAGAAGTATACTTGTTACCATTAATGTCCCAAGCATTATATCTGTTTCCAGATTTCTCAATCTTTACGACTAAGTTATTCATTGGTTATCCTTTCTTTATTATTAATCATATATCTAATATTACTAATTTTTTTTGTAAAAGTCAAGTGCTTTTTCATTATTTTTCCAAAAATAAATTGTTCATAGTTCTTGCTACAGCTGGAATTGATAGAATATCAATTTCTTCTGCATCAGAACCATACATTTGTCTAAAATAGTTCATAGCGGTTGTATCATCATCACCATAATATCTATCATTAATAAAATATGATAAAACTTTAATTCCCATTTTTCTCATTTTATTAACCATATCTCTGGTGTGTTTTCTTGCGTCATCACCACTATAATACATTTCATCATTTGAATACATTGGCATTCCGTCTGAAAAATTTAAGAAATAACTATCCATTTTATCAGTAGTCGTTATCATATCTTTCATAACAGCTTCATAACATAATCCTTCAGGAGTAGTTGAACCACAATGTAAGTGTTTAAATAATTTTCTAACTTTTGAAATCTTATCAACTCTACTATCGTAAGCGTAAAGTAGAAGTGGAACATCAGCTCCACCTGAATATCTATCAGTAGTTCCTCTTAATGAGAACACTACATCAAAGTTTGGTATCATATCAACCGCTTGAATAATAGCAATAGCACAAGTTAATGAGTTATCAAAACTCTTACCACTCATACTACCACTTGCATCCAGAGAAATGTGTAAAAACCCGTCAGGATATTTCTCAACATCAATGTTGTGAAAAACATTTTCATTGTTAAATCCAAGTTCCGCTACAAGTCTTTTATCAATTCTACCACTTTTTAATCTTGTGTTTTTTAATAATCTTTGTTCACCACGAATTTGTAATTTTTTACCTAACATTTTACCTAATCTCAAACCTTCAAGAACTAATCTTTGTCTTTCAGACCAATCATATCTCCAATTTGAAATTGCATTAGGAAACAAATCACTATCAACTAATGATTTTGTAAATTTATTTACAACAATAACTTTTGCGTTGTTTTCGGAATTCCATCTACTAAGTGAACTTTCGTGTTTACTTTCAGTCAGGACATCTTTATATTCAGTTCCAGATTCTGAAATTGCATTTACTTGTTGAATATCTTTTTTAGAAAGTTTTCTTTTTGAAATTTTACCTTCTAAAAACTTTTTTTGTTTTTCTAATACTTTATCAAGTTTTTTTCTAAAGTCAGATTTTTCATTATCAGTCAAACCATTATATATTTCTTGAAGTAGTTGATTTATATTTTTTGTAAATTTCTTATCACCCATATATTTTGCTTCATCAGCTACTTCAGATAATAATCTTTCATAATCTGAACTTGCTTCGTATTTATCCATAGCTTGTTTAATTCTATCTTTTGAAAAATCACCATAACTACCATTATCATCATCATTAAAAATTGGTGAACTTGCTAATTCTTGATTAATTTTTTTCTTTATCTGATTATATTTATCTTGAGCATCAACATTATCTAAATTATTTATAATAACTTTAGACATATCGTATGCAACTTGGAAAGCTTTTCCAGTAGAAGTTAATCTTGAAATATTTCTTAAATCTAATATATTCCAAATATCTCTTAAACCAGGTAGAGCATCTAAATTAGTATCAGTATTTGTAAAATTGATAATTCTAAACATATAACTATCAAGATTAGTTTCTGTCATCTCATCTGATTTTAAACCTTTACCTACTTGGTTGTTATTAAAATATTTGTCATACATAGATAAATAATAACCTTTATAACCAGGAGCAGTAGTGATAATATGATTATCAATTCTCCTGTCTTCAACATAATTCAACATATTTTTAACAAGCATTTTAGTTTCAGTTCTTGTTAAACCTTTCTCAGCTGTCGCTTCATAAAAAGTTTTTGGTATTCTTGAACCAAGTCTTTTTAGAAAATCAAAATCTGATAATAAAATGTGAGAACCTTCGTGAAGTGCTAAACCAACCGAACTATCAAATAATTTATCATCAAGTTTAGCAGATATTGTAACAACTTTCCCGTCTGTATAACTTTCACCCCTTGATGAAAATTTAACAGGAATATTTTTAGCAGTTACAATATTTACGAAATTAGAAATCGCTCTTTGATAAGACGATAACTTAATATAGTCAATTTTTGGTTTTTGTTCTACATCATTTTCTATGAGTGATTTAGTCTCAAAAGTATCACCCAACCAAAAAGACGAAAAATTGTTCTGTTTATTTAACTTCATATCTATCTAATGTTACGAGCTTCCTGTGAAAAAGTCAAGAGCTTTTTTTATCACTTTTCTACTTTTTCTTTATGAACCCAATTTACTGAATAATCTCTTTCTGAATATTTCCATTTCTCATTTACCAATTTTGGTATTTGTGAACATATTTCATTAGCAAACCACTCAGCGTCTAAATCTTCATTTTTAGTAGATTTTGGCCCCCAACCTTGTTCAGGAACATAAATCTCAATAGTAGCATTTACAAAATATCTTTTAGCCATTATTGTTCTCGTTTTCTAATTCTTTTTGTAATTCAGTCAATGTAACTTGAGCCATATTGATATAAGTTCTACCTTCATTGATTAACAAATCCATATTTTCCAAAGTTCCTTGATAATCTGGTAAAGTATTATATCCGTCATTAATCTCTTGTTCCAATGTTTCTAATAATTTTTTAATTTTTTCATTCATAATATCTGTCCTTTTTATATAATATAACCAGAATAGCTGACAAAGTCAAGAGCTATTTTTATTTTTTTTACGATTTCTATAATCGTTTGCGTGAATATCAACCACACAAGATAAGCAATGATTTGGGTGAAATATAGTTCCAACCAAGTTATCACTACCGCATTTTACACATTTTTTCATATATTTGAATATAATATAGCCCTTTATTAAAGTCAAGAGCTTTTTGTAATAAGCTGTGTTGTTTTCGTAGAAGTTTTTAAATTCATAAAATTTTTATTTAATTTGTCTGTTTTTTCTGTTAATTTTGTGTTTTTACGCAAAGGACACTGGAAATAGTGTCTGATTTTGATTTCTGGTTTTCTCCTGCCCTCCTTCGTTGGTCCTGTGAACTAGCATTTAAGTCTTGTTCGTTGACAATGACTTTCGTCATCTCCACACTCTCTCTTGTGTGGACACCCCCAGAATGTATTTCTACAATAAGAGCTATATTCATATATAAGCGACTTACTCAGTATGTCCTATCGTGGACTCCTGATGCGAACCTGTGTTTAAATCGATTCTACTCGATAAACTCCCGGTTTATGTTTTGTTTTATCATTACTATCTCCTTGTGTTTTGTTTTGTAAAAAAAGAGAACCCGTGTTTTCAAGTCTGATATAAGGTGGAAACTGAAAATCTTGGGTTCTCTAAAATTTTTTGGAATTATGTGGGGATGTAGGACTAATGATTACCTACAATTTCCGTCTTGGATTTTTTTATTACTTCATACCTCACATCTTTCAGTTACGAAAGTTCTTCTCAACTTGGTTAAAGTCATTGAAGTGGATACAACTCCTATGTGATTACATTAACTCTCCAAGAGTAGTCTTGTTCTGTCACAAGGTGGGATTTGGTTTTACCCTACCCACAATGAAGTCAATAGAATCATTATCTATTGTTTTACGGAAATACATTCTGTATCTTTTGTCAAAGAAAATCGTTACAATATTTAGCACCGATTGAGTTACCACAACTCTACAGCGGATTACCTTATGAGCTTCCATTGGTTACTCATTTTTCGGTCAATCCCATATCAAGATGTACGGTCTTGATACTTCCAATTCCAAATTGTCAAATAACTATTTTGTTATTACACTTATATATATAAGTCAAATTGCCCAAAATACATTTTTTTTTAGCTTTTTTTAATCAAACTTAATCTTACTAAAATCACTATCTTTCGTGATTTCAAGTAGTGTATCCACTGCATCTCTCATAGAGTCAACATGCGATACAATTAACGCGAATTGGAATTGTGTCTTTAAATATTGGAATAAATTATAGACTGAATTGATATTATCACTATCCATTGTTCCCCAACCTTCGTCAATCGCTAAAAAATTACTTCTTGGTAAATTACTTACATTTATTAAACCAACTCTCATTGCAAGAGAACTGATAAATCTTTCCATACCACTTGATAATTCTAATGGCCATTGGTTAACATCATCATATACAATATTACTATTAATATTCTTACCATCCATTTCTAATGCCATTTGGAAGTCAACTAATTGACTTAAAATGTTATTTACCTCACCCTCAATAGTAGGAATTGCTTTTTCAAGTAATTCATATGGAATACTATCTCGTCTAACGGCATCTAAATAATAGTGATATGCTTGATTTTGTTTTTCTAATTCTGAAATCTCTTTTATCTTCTTGTTAATGTTTCTCATCTCATTATCATTAACTTTAATATCCGAATGCACTTCTGTTATGTCATCATTAAGTTCAGATATTTTTTTATCTATATCAGACAACTCTAACTCTTTGGTAGTTATTTTGTCTTTTACCTTTTCATTATACTTGATATTATTTTCTTGTTCTTTGTATCGTTTTATCTCACTATTTACTGATTCTATCTGATTTTCTATATTTTGTTTTCGTTCATTAATATATTGTAATCCATAATTTAGATTATCATCTCTTAATTTACCTTCAGATAATTGTGATTTGGCTTTATCTAATTCTTCTTTGAAAGCACGAACATTAGACATTTTTTCTATCTCTTTATCCATACCTTCTTTCTTTTCTTTATACTCTTTTGCTAACTCAACATCTTTACTAAGATTTTTTTCAGTTTCAATAGCATCTAATGTTAATGGATTACTCATACAATGTTCACAATCTGGGTCGTATGTAACATCTTTTAACTTAGCAGTCTTATCTAATTTAACCCTAACTTCTGCTTTTAATTTATCCAATTCTATTTCAAATAAACTTCTTTCTTTTTCAAGTTTTTCTAATTCTGCATATTGTTCTTGAATATTGTCTTTTTCATAAATCTTTATTTTTGATTTTAAATCATCTATAACTGCTGATAAATCATATTGTTCTGTTACAACATTACTCTCTTCATTATGTGCTGTATCTAACAATTCTTCACTATCAGATTTTTCTTTTTCTAATATATCGATATCCCTAATAGTGTCATCAACAGGTTTTAATTGTGTTGTTAAATTGATAATTTGAGAATTTAAATCATTATATATCTTTGTTTTATCATCTTTCTTACTAAGTAAATCTGTTTGTTTTACCTCTAATATTGTAGTTTCTTTTTGTAAATCTGCTAACATTCTACCATAATCGGTTTTATTAAAATCTCTTAATAAAGTTTGTGTTTCAGATATTTTATCATTAGCGGATTGGTATAAAGTGTCAAAGATATTTGTTCCCATAAATGTAGCTAATAACTCTTTTCTTTCTTTTTGTGTTTTGTCAATAAACACTGTAAAATTATTTTGTGTTGATAATGTAGATAAAATAAAGTCATCATATGTTCCAATTACACGATTGATATTATAATTAGTCGTTCGTCTTTGGTCTCCATTTAAACTAACGATATCTCCACCGTCATCAACCATCCAAAAGTTAACATCAACTTTAACATGGCCATCTCTACTTCTTGTAGTTGCTTTTCTTTCAATATAATAGTCTAATCCACCAACTTCAAAATTTACTTTACAATTAAAATTCTTTTTCTTATTATTTAAAACTGAAGCGGCTCTTGTTGTTCTTGAAGTTATATCAAATAAACAAAATGATAAAGCATCTAATAAGGTTGACTTACCAGAAGCGTTTGGAGCGAACATACCAACAATCCCGTCAAGTTGTGTAAAGTCAACATAATTGTTTTCACCATAACAAAACATATTTGAAAATTCAAAGTTTTTTAATTTCCAATCTATATTTCTTTTAACTCTTGCTGGTGGTAATTCATTATTAATATCTTCATTTAGATTTTTAATCTTTACCAACATATCGTCTGTAATAGCGTGATTTCGTTTTAAATAATCTTCAATTAATTCATACTGATAATCTGTATCATTGACATCTCCTATTACGACTTGGTGTTCTCCTCTAACTCTTTCTCTTCTATCTACTCGTGTTATAGTAACATCTTTAATTCCATATCTATGGTGAATAACTGCTAAAGCTTTCTTTAATTGTGCTCCGTCTGTATTAGATATTCTAACTCGTAATCTTGCTTTCTTTGGAACTCCTTTAACATTTGGAACTATTCCGTCATCAATATCAATTGTATAATAACCATAATCGTTAGGGATTTCAATATATTCTCCTGTTCTTGTTGGAACTTCCCATAACAAATATCCGTGTCCAATACTTTCCCCGTGATTTTGTTGAATCAGAGAACCACAATAAGCAATAGTTTTTTCTTCATTTAAGTATTGTCTTTTATGAATATCACCAATTAGACCCATATCATAATCGTCAAAATAATCTATTGTAACCTTACCTGGTAGTGAAAATCCTACATCAGTTTTTGACCTATCTACTGTCCCGTGATATAAAACAACTTTTGTATCAGCTTCAAAATCATTTGCTTTAATGTAGTTCTCTTCATCTTCCCATACATCCCAAACTACAAAACTAACATCTGCAATATCATAGATACCAGAGTGTTTAAGATAATGTAAATTTGGTAAATTTAAATTATTGATGATAGGTGTTAAAACATCTAATCTGTTCAAATTATTTAAATTACAATCGTGATTACCTGTGATAACTATCGTAGGACATATCTCTGAAAGAGATTTTAGAAAACGGGAAGTTTGGTCTACGAGTTCAGGTGACATATCGGTTTTTGAATGTGCTATATCTCCACCAATATAAATAAGAGAATTCTCACGATTTTCTTTTATCTTTTTATACAACTTCTCAAATACTTGTTCGTATTCAGCGTGTCGTTTTAGATTTCTGATGTGGACATCAGATATATGATGTATGTATTTAATTTCCTTAAAAGGAATATCAATTTTTGTTCTTTTCAATTAAACCATCCCAAGTTTATATTTTATTAACTCTTTAAATGAAGTTTGTTCTGTTAAATTTTTTATGTCTGTAAACTTTTCGTATCCGATATCATTTGGGTCTTTTTCGGTCATCTTAATCATATGAACTTTTATACCTTCATTCATTAATTCTTCTACTATTTTCATACTATCTTTAAAAGCATCATTATCAAGTGCAACATATAAAGTTTTTACTTTCTTTTCTAAAATCTTTCTTTTTAAATTATTCATAATTGTTTTACCAAATAACGGGATTGAATTTACTTTAGCAGATATTGCGTCTAACGCTCCTTCAACTAATAATATTGGTTCTTCCCAATTTACAAATAATTCAAATCCAACAATATCTTTTGGTGTTGGTGAGTTTCTATATTTTAATTTACTATCAAACACATCTCTACCAACAAAAAAATTTAATTTACCTTCTTCGTCATATGAAGGTATAATAACTCTGTTTGAATATAATCCGTCTTCACAATAACCAATTGAATATTTAATCATATCATCTTGTGAAACATCTCTTGATTTCAAATACTTTAAACAATGTCTATAAGTTGGTGAATTAGATTTAACCCACATTGGTTTATAATCATCTGGTAATTTTACTTCTTTATCTGTTTCTATTCTTGGTGTATAATTTTGTGGAACAAAATCATCATAAAATTCTTTTAATTCTGTGTAGTGTTTTTTTGTAGCATTAACTTTTCTAAATAACTGAAAAAGATTATGTCCACCTTCCCCCGATACCCAACAATGCCATTTTCCACTTTTTATATTAACTTGTAATTTTGGTTTATGATGTGAAACGAATGGACTCCACCACATATACTCATTTTCTTTTGTTAATTGTTGTCCTTGTGATTTTAATACTCTATTGAGTAGATTCACTATCTTCATCTAATAACTCTAATAACTTCCCAAATTCTAAAACTGCATAAGTTTTACTTCTGTTTCTCTTAAATATTAATAATGGTATGTGTTTCCCTGCATTTTGTTCTGCTTGTTCGAGAGAGTTCCATATATTTAATTTCTCTTGATTTTTACATTCTGTTGCAAATGGAAACAATTTACGAGCGGCAGGTGATAATAAAACATCTTCACCACTATCTCCCATAGTAGTTGAACGAACATCATCTTCTTCTAATTGTGTGAATTTTTCCAAGATTAAATCTCGGACTTTATTCTGTAACCTTTTACCTTTATTTTTAGCACTTCTCGTTTTCATAACCAATAATAAATATAACTAAACTTCTCCAAAATCAATTATTTTTTTTCCAACTTTTTTTTCCAATATCTTTTCCATTCTTTGTGAGCCCATCTTTCAGCTCTTTCTTCCCATTTATTATCATCATGCCTATCTAATCCTTGATAATCGGCCATTTTTGAAGCTTGTTTATATTTTTTTAAAAATCTTTTAGGTTTTAAGTGTTTAGCGTCTAATGCGTGTTTGATTTCGTGTAGAACTGAAATAATAAAGTCTGAAAAGTCTTCATATTTTTTTCTTAATTCTATTTTATCTTTTTCTACAACATAATCACCTTTACTCGTTCCACCTCTTTTTGATAATACTACTTTACTTTTTAATCCATATTTTCTGATTATTAATTTGGCTAATTTCCAATCTTTACTCTGTAAAGTATATGATAGTGTTTTTTCATTTAAAAAATTTTCTTTTGTCATCTTTTTTAATAATCTTTGTTTTCTTACCCAAGATTTTCCGACTTTATTTTTAATTGGTTTTTT
>TARA_B100000686_G_scaffold330172_1_pt1 | contig 16365 bp, 15 predicted proteins | sample TARA_B100000686 | Tara Oceans TARA_B100000686 (sample SAMEA2622733) | marine metagenome | biome: marine biome (ENVO:00000447); feature: marine epipelagic mixed layer (ENVO:xxxxxxxxx); material: "saline water (ENVO:00002010), including plankton (ENVO:xxxxxxxx)" | depth 150 m
GATCTCTGGCTTGACAGGCCAGCGCGATAACCAACTTCGCTACAGCCCCCCTCCACAAAGTTTAAAACCGGACTTATATCGTGAGAACCTTTTGAAGTCAAATAAGAAAAGTAGTATGCAATTTTTAAAAAAACAATAAATCCCAATATCATACCAAAGAATTGATTTTTTCTCCGGATGATAGACGCACAATTCCTTTCTCTGTAATTAGTGCATCTACCAATTCAAAAGGAGTCACATCAAATGCAGGATTGAACACATTTACTTCGTCTGGAGTTATTTTTTTTCCTCCAAATGTCCTAATTTCATCTCCAGACCTCTCCTCAATTGGGATACTTTCTCCAGATTCTGTATTCATATCGATCGTGCTTGTTGGAGCAGCAACGAAAAAAGGAATATTATGCTTCTTCGCTAAGATAGAAAGTGAATATGTTCCGATTTTATTTGCAACATCACCATTTGCGGCAATCCTATCTGCCCCAACTACGATTACATTAATTTTTCCAAGTTTCATGCAATAACCAGCCATATTATCTGAAATTAGCACTACAGGAATTCTGTCTTTACTCAATTCCCAAGCAGTCAATCTCGCACCCTGCAAAAAAGGTCTCGTTTCGTCAACATAAACATCTTTTACTCGATTATCACGGAATCCACTTCTTATAACTCCACCTGCAGTGCCATATCCTGCAGTCGCAAGAGCACCAGCATTACAATGAGTTAAAACATGTGCATTTTCTGGCAATAGAGGAGAACCAAGATCTCCTATTTTTTTACATATCTCAATATCTTCCATATGAAGAGAAGTAGCAAAATCTAAAAGATTTTTCATGAGTTCTTCCGGAGTATTAATATCTTTTATCAGTTCAAGTGATTTTTGTATCGCCCAGTACAAATTTACGGCTGTAGGACGTGTCTCACCTAAAATCTTAGATGCATTATTAAGCGAATCAATTTGCCCATCTAAACCCATACCGACAGTTCTTTTTGCAGAAAGTGCCATCCCATATGCCGCTGTAACACCAATCGCAGGAGCACCCCTTACGACCATGCGAAAAATAGCATCAGCAACCTCAAATTCATCCTTACACGTAACATATACTTCTTCATTTGGAAGTTTTCTTTGATCAAGTAAAAGAAGTTTCTCTCCATCAAAAGAAATAGTCTTAAAATTACCTTCTATCTCCAAAATATCCTCATCGGGAATACAATAGAATTATGAAATATTATCTAAAAAGATCAGCAACTTGATAAAGACTCTTTACAAGAAATTCTTGCAAAAAAAGAATTATCAAATAAACAACTATGGGACTTAAATCAAAACCGCCCAGATCAGGAATCCTATATCGTATAGGTGCCAAAATTGGCTCTGTTACACGATACAGAAATTGAACAAACGGATTATAAGGATCAGCTTCTACCCAAGAAATAAGAACTCGAGCAAGTAAAACAAACACATAAATCCAGAGAATATAACCTACAATAATAGCAATCGCATTAATAAGATTAAAAAAAATAAACAGCTTTCTTCCCCCAACTTATAATTTTATTTTTTACCTAATTCGTTACTTCTATTTGTGGCCGCAATAACAGCATCTATCACTGTAGAGCGAATACCTCCCTTTTCAAGAGCATGCAGCCCTGCAATAGTTGTGCCTCCGGGAGAGGTAACCATATCTTTGAGTTTTCCAGGATGCTCTTTAGTTTCTAAAAGAAGCTTAGACGATCCATAGACAGTTTGAGCAGCAAATTTTAAGGCCTGCTCTCTAGTCAAGCCAACTCTTACTCCCGCATCAGAAAGTGCTTCAATAAACTGAAAAACATATGCAGGACCACTCCCTGAAAGTCCTGTAACAGCATCCATTAAACTTTCAGGTACTTCTTCTACAATACCTACTGAACTAAAAAGCTTTAGTGCAAGTGACATATCATCTTCTTTCGTTTCTTTTGACGAGCACAAAGCTGAGGCACCTGAACCAACTAAACAAGGAGTATTTGGCATCACTCTAATAACCTTCGCATTTTCACCAAAATTCTCCAGGAATCTTGAAATAGGAATTCCTGCAGCGATCGAAACAACTATTTGGTCTTTATAAAAGTCTACTATAGAAGATAAAACTCCATCTATAACTTGGGGCTTTACTGCAATAAGCAAAATGTCAGAATTTAAAATAAATTCGCCGTATTCCGAAAAAACATTAAAACAATGCTCTTCTCTAAGATAATCAGCTCTCTCTTTTAACGGTTCTATTACATTGATATTCTTGAGTTTGGCGAATTTTGTCTTTACAATACCAAGACAAAGAGCTTCTCCCATTCTACCACCACCTACAACTGTAATTTTATGATCTGTCATTTTATACACTCACTTAAAATCAGATATTAAGACATAACCTATATTCTCTCTCCAAAAATTGCAGAGCCAACTCTAACATGTGTTGCCCCTTCCTCGATAGCTACCTCATAATCATTTGACATTCCCATTGACAGATCAGTAACACTTTCAAAACCATTCTCTAAAATTTCGTCTCTTAAAGAACAAAGTTTTCGAAAGTGAATTCTACTATCTTCAGGATTTTTCGAAAAAGGAGGAATACACATTAGTCCTTTCACATAAACAAAAGGAACTGAATGAATAGATTTAATCAAACTAAAAACATCTTTAAAAAATACTCCATTTTTTTGAGATTCCTCTCCTGTATTAACTTGTATATAAATATTAAATGGCTTACGAGTTATTTTTTCTGCAAATCGTGAAATTTCCTTAGCTAAAGAAAGAGAGTCTACTGACTCGATAATATCAAATAGACCCAGAACTATTTTAACTTTATTTTTCTGAAGTTTTCCGATCAAACGCCATTCTAGTCCATCAGCAACATTTGAATCCATTTCTAAACGTTTGTCTCTCGCCTCTTGGACACGATTCTCTCCTATTATAAAACTACCCGCATGAAAAATTTCTTCTATTTTTTCTACACTCTGTGTCTTTGTAACTGATACCAGTTTCACTTCTTCTGATGAACGATTCACACGTTCTGCAGATTCTTTTATCCTTTTTTTAACACTTTCAAGATTTCTGTAAATCAGAGAATTTTCCATAATTTTTTATAACAAGAATCCTTTCTAAACTAAAAGAATTAAAGAAGTTTGTCTTCCTGCTCCTTTACCTTCTCTTCTATATGAAAAGAAATTATTTTTGTTTCTAAAGGTACAAGGTCCGGGACTTCCTATCCTTTCTCTTTTTATCCCTAAATTCAAAAATTGTTCGAAAACAATCTTTGGCAAATCTATATGCCACTTTCCATTTTCTTTCTGAAAAACTGCGTTTTTTGCTTCAGGAATAGTCTGATGAAAAGGAATAATACATTCATAACCAACTTCATAGGAGTTACCAGAAATACCAGGTCCAATCGCCACAAACAAATTCGATGGTTTGCTACCATATTCAAATTTCAATTTTTTTACTGTTTCTTCAATAATACCTTTCAAAATTCCTTTTCTGCCTGCATGTATCGCTGCAATTGCTCCTAAATCCTTATCAACTATAAGAACAGGCAAACAATCTGCAGTTTCAATAGCAAGAATGACACCTGGGTTATTTGAGACAACCGCATCTGCAACGTTTGAAACTCCATTTTTAATTTCTTCAGTACTAATGACCTTAGAACTGTGTACCTGTTGAAGATGAATAAAAGAATTAAGATATCTGTTGAAAAAAAAAGGACTCAGTTCTTCACCCTTAAACAACATATTTAATAAGTTTGAATTCCGTATTTTTTCCGCAAAAAAATATTGCTCATCATTTTGAGGATATAAGTGTCTTGTGCCAAATCCATGCACAACAAAATCCAAAGAATCTAATAATGGAGATGTGAAAAAAGTTAGATCTCCAAGATTGTACTCACATAGTTCATTCAAATTCTAAACTCTCTAAAAAGAAAAACTATTAGTCTGCTTGTCTCCTTAAAAAAGTAGGGACATCTAAATCGTCTTCCTCAAACTGAAAACCTAAGTTTGCTTTATTATTTTTCATTCTAACATAAGCAGGAACAGAGATATCTGCCCCGTCAGTTCCAGTTGCCTCAACAGTAGTTTCTTCAACAATTGAAACTTCAGGAGAAACAGCATCATGAAAACCAGTAGCTATTACAGTGACACGCACAGAATCTCCAATTGACGAATCAATTACAGAACCAAAAATTACATTTGCATCTTCATGAGCGGTTTCATATATAAGAGTACATGCCTCATTCACTTCATGCAGAGCAAGAGTCTCTCCTCCAGAAATATTTATCAAAACTCCTCTCGCACCTTGTATAGTGGCCTCTTCAAGAAGAGGACTACTAATTGCTTTCTGCGCAGCATTAATAGCTCTATTCTCGCCTGCACTAACTCCACTTCCCATAAGAGCCATACCACCCATATCTCTCATAATTGTCCTAACATCTGCAAAGTCAAGATTTATAAGACCAGGGGTAGTTATTAAATCGGCTATTCCTTTACATGCTTGCAATAAAATATCATTTGCCTTATCGAATGCATCAAGCATAGGAGTGGATTTATCCACCATACCCAAAAGACGCTGGTTAGGAATTGTAATTAATGTATTAACCGAATCTCTTAGTTCTGCGATTCCCGATTCTGCCTGAGATTGTCTTTTAGGTCCCTCAAAATCGAACGGTCTAGTTACAACTCCTACTGTTAGTATACCAGCCTCTTTTGCAATTCTAGCAATTACGGGAGCAGCTCCAGTACCAGTTCCACCACCCATTCCCGCGGTTACAAAAACCATATCTAAATCTCTCATTAAACTTGTCAGTCTTTCAGTATCTTCCATAGCAGATTTACGTCCAATATCAGGGTTGCCACCTGCACCTAATCCCTTCGTTACTTCTGTCCCTATTTGAATTTTTTCTTTTGCTAACGATTGTTCTAATACCTGTGCATCCGTATTTGCAACTGCAAACTCTACTCCTTCCATTCCAGAGGAGATCATGGTATTAACTGCATTCCCTCCTCCTCCTCCTACACCAATTACTGCAATTTTGGCGCGACATGAAACATCTTCATCTAGTTCAAAAAAATTACTCATTACTCACTCCCTTTTTCCTTGGACGTTGGGAAACCTTTTTCAAATTATTTAAAGATACTATTTAAAGCATCCTTGATTTTTAATGTTATCCCTCCACTATTTCCATTCATAAATCCATTTGGAAACCAGTTCTTTTGCTCCTTTTCTCCGTTCTCTGCAGCATACATTACCAGACCTACTGCGGTTGAATATATAGGTTGATTTACCATGTCTACTAGCCCACCTATACCATTTGGAGCACCTCTTCTTACGGGGAGTTGAAGGACACTCTCCGCTAAATCTTCTATCCCATCAATAATACTTGCCCCACCTGTTAAAACTACCCCAGCAGGAAGCAAATCCTCCATTCCACTTTTTTGAATGGACCTCCTTATCATTGTTAGAGTCTCTTCTAAGCGAGGTTGAATAATTTCTGCAAGTATTTGACGACTTAGAATTCTTGGTTCTCTTCCACCAACACTTGGAACCTCAATATTTTGCTGTCCGGTTAAACGTGAAGCTAAGGCATATCCATGTTCTTTTTTTATTCTTTCTGCCTGATAGTCAGGAGTTCTAAGTCCTATTGCAATATCACGAGTGATATGACTTCCCCCTATTGGAATAACTTGCGCATATCTCATGACGCCAGAACTTATAACAGCTACATCTGAGGTTCCACTTCCAATATCAACCACTGCTACTCCAAGATCCCTTTCGTCTTCACTAAGAGCTGCTAAAGAGGAAGCAAGGGGTTGTAAAACAAGGCGTTCGACCATTAAGCCTGCTCTTTCTACACTTCTAACTATATTTTGAATAGAGGGAACCGAACCTGTAACTATATGAACTTTACATTCTAAACGAACACCAGCCATACCAACAGGTTCTGTAATACTTTCCTGCTCATCTACAACATATTCTTGAGGCAATACATGTATAATTTGATGATCAGTCGGCATTGTAATAGCTCTTGCCTGTTCAATAACTCTCTGCACATCTTCTTTAGAGACTATTTTATTTTTTATCGCAACAATTCCATTTGTATCTAAACTTTTAATGTGAGGACCTGAAATTCCTATATTTGCTTGTTTGATCTGAATACCACTGATAAACTCAGCTTCTTCTACAGCAGCACAAATAGATTCTACAGTTTGATCAATATTGACTACAGAACCTCTATTCAATCCTTTTGATGGATGCTTCCCAAGCCCTACTATCTCCAAAGTACCTTCATCATTAAATTCAGCAACAACTGCACAAATTTTTGAAGTTCCTATATCCAATCCAACAAACATTTCATTACTCTTACTCATCCCTTTATCCCCCATATTCCAAAGTTGGTCTCATAATTACACGAGAAGGAAAGGTAAGGTCAAAGAAAAGACGGTTACCTGATACTCGAATCCTATCCGGAAACAGTTCAAAAACAGAAATCAGACGCGCTATTTGAGAAATTATTTTCTCGGGCGATATTTTGATATCGAAAGATTTTTTCATAAATCGCAATAGATAGAATCCATCTTCGGTCCTTTTTATTGAAAAACATTTATTGTCAAACCATGATAATTTCTGTAAAACCTGAAGTATGACAAGAATCTTCTTCATATCCTCATTTTCAAAATAAGCACCTATCTCTTTTACTGAAAAACCATCTACTCTTGGCAAACATGACTTTTTTGACAAAGGTAAATTTCCAAGTACCATTCCCTTCGAATCTATTGCCTTTTCAATTTTCCCCTTAATTAAAGCAATGGGTTCTCTTTCGTTAATAGAAATATCAAGAACTCCTGGATACTTTATTTTCACACTTGAAGACTCTATCCAAATATTTTTTTCTAAAGTTTTACGTATCAACTCTAAATTTGTATTAAAAATATTAGCATCTTGTGAAAAATTCAAAGAATCAATAATTGTTTCAGGAATAGTATAATATGACCCATCAATAATTATTTTTTTTAATAGGTAGTGATTGTTTGTCCGTAAAAAAAGAAATAAGTGCAATAAAATCAAAAAAAATTCAATACAAATTAACGCGTGTATAAATCTTTTAATTGAAACTGGTCTACTTCTCTCTATAGATTTTGAATTTTCTTTGAATCTAAACACCATATCTCCTCTTAAAAATTTCAAGCATGAGAACAAATCCGTGCAGGACTTTCCTCTTCTCCAATTATGTTAAGTTCCAGATTTAAATCAATATTTTTCAGTTTCTTCACCGTCAGTTTAATTTCATTAATAAGTGCAAGGATATCGGATGATTTCGCACCACCAGTGTTAACTAAAAAATTTGCATGTACTTCACTAACCATAGCTGAACCAATACATAATTTCTTGAGACCACATTCTTCTATCAACCTCCCAGCCTTATCATTTCGCGGATTTTTAAAAATTGAACCTGCGCACGGTCTTCCCCAAGGCTGTTTTTTCTTCCTACTACTTATATTTTGTTTGTACAAAAATTCTAATTCTTTTTTACTTCCCCGCCTCAATCTAAGAATTGAAGAAATCACTACGCCAGGAGCGGGCAATTTTGTTGCTCTATAAGAAAATTCAATTTCTTCTTTACTGAGTGTCTTCATTTTTCTTTCTTCAAACGGCATCCAAAGAATACTCTCAATCAAATCCTCTATATATTGCGTAGCAGTTCCTGCATTCATCATTAACGCTCCTCCAAGAGTACCCGGAATTCCCATTAATCTTTCAACTCCTGAAAGGCCATTCTTGATACCAAACCGAACTAGAGAAGGAATTTTTTCAAATGCTCCAACCGCAACAAGAACTTCATTTTTATTTTCCAGTAAAACCTCTATACCCTTAAAATTTTTTGATAAACTAACGACTAAACCTCTTACTCCACCATCCAAAATAAGAGTATTTGCACCTCCACCAAGAACAGTTATTGGCAAATTAAAATTTTGAGAAACTTTCAAAAGAGAAGACAAATCTTTTTCGTTTTGCGGAAAAGCTAAATAATCTGCTTGACCTCCAATTTGCAGTGTCGTGTAAGGTGCAAGAATTTCATCACACAAAACTTTAAAAGGCATTCTAGAAAATTCAGATTTCAAATCCATTCTTTCCTCAACAATTTAAAAAAACTTATCAGTTAAGATTTAATTCGTAATTTAATTTTTCTTTCAGCGATTTCCCTAATTCCCATACATCACCAGCTCCTAGGGTAACAAACAAATCATTCGCTCTCAGCGTATTTAAGAGTTTTTCTATTCCATCAGTTGATTTTTCAACTTCAAAACAATTTTTTTTGCCGTGTGCACGAATGCCTTTAATTAATTCAAACGAATTCACACCTTCTATAGGCATCTCCCCTGCAGAATAAATAGGAGCAACAAAAAGAATGTCTGCATCATCAAAAGAGGAAATAAAAGATTTCATTAAATGGTGTGTGCGTGAAAATCTATGTGGTTGAAAAACAACAACGATTCTTCTATTTGGACAAGACTCTTTTAATGCTTTGAGTGTAGCTTTAATTTCTTCGGGATGATGACCATAATCGTCATATAACAAAATGTCAGATACTTCTCCTATAAAATCCATCCTTCTACTAATTCCTTGAAATTCTTCTAATCCCAATTTTACTGACTCAAAAGGGATATTTATCTCCATAGACAAAGCAACAGCACCTAAAGCATTTGATGCATTATGCAAACCAGGCATAGGGACCTGAATTTCTCCTATTTTTTTCCCAAAACGATAAACATCAAAATAACTTTTTTCTCCAATATAACGAAAATTTTTACCCTGATAGTCAGAAGTAGCATCAAATCCATAAGTAAAAAATCTTTTTTCAATTTTGGGAATTATTTCTCTAATAGCAGAATTGTCATTACAAAGGACAGAAAAACCATAAAAAGGAATCTTATTTACAAATTCAAGAAAAGCATCCTTTATACTCTGATAATCTTTATAAAAATCAAGATGTTCTTCATCAATATTAGTCACGAGTCCAATCGTTGGAGACAAATCAAGAAAAGTTCCATCGCTTTCATCCGCCTCTGCAACAAGAAAATCCCCTGCTCCTAATCTTGCATTTGAACCAAAGGCATTTAATCTTCCTCCAATGACAAAAGTTGGATCAAGTGAATCCTTATATAAAATCGAAGAAACTAATGAGGTAGTCGTAGTTTTTCCATGTGAACCAGCAATCGCAATACTGTATTTCATTCTCATTAGTTCACTTAGCATTTCAGCTCTTGGGATCGTAGGAATCTTCTTCTTTCTCGCTTCAACTAATTCTTCATTGTCAACGTTAATGGCAGAACTATAGACTACAACATTCGCATCAGCGACATTTTCTTTTTTATGTCCTTCATAAAACTTAGCTCCTAACTTCTTCAAACGAATTATCGCATCATTAATTGCAATATCGGACCCACTAACTGAATAATCTAAATTAATTAATAATTCTGCAATTCCGCACATCCCTGTGCCCCCTATCCCAACAAAATGAATTTTGATGGAATGAAGAAATTTTGTGCTATTGGTATTCTTCACATTAATCATTTAAATCCCCAACCACTTAATTAACAACAACTTCTTTACATAATTTTGTTACAGAGAACCTACTACAAGAGTCGTTCAAATCTTGAGTTTTAATAGACATTTTTCGCAAAGTATCTCTATCTTTAATAAATTTAGAAAGAATTGGAAAAAGTACTTCAGGCTCAAAATCCTCCTGTTTCACTAAAATGCCAGCTCCTTTATCCGATAGAAATTTTGCATTTTCTTCTTGATGACCATGTGTCGACTCAGGAAATGGCACTAAAAGAGCTGGTAAGCCCATAGCAGTAATTTCTGCAACTGTAACTGCTCCTGCCCTTGCTATAACAAAATGTGCCCACCTATATTTATCAGCGATATCAAACAGGAAACTCTTAACATCAGAATCCATATTTTCCTTCTCGTATGCACGAGAGATCCATTCATTATCAATGTCTCCTGTCTGATGAACAAATTTCAATTCTGCACGAAAGGAATGAAGTAAAGGTAAAGTTCTAACTACAGTATCATTAATTGCAGCAGCTCCTTGACTACCACCAAATACTAAGATCTTTAATGGACCTTTCCAAAATGAACTTGCTCTATTATACCTAGAGTCAAATTCAGCCCTTAGAGGAAGACCACTATCAATTATTTTTTCCTTTCGAAAAAAATTCTTCTTCAATGGCATTCCTAATGCAATCTTGGATGCAAATGGAGATAAAATTCTATTAGCAACCCCCGGCACTGCATTTTGCTCTATTAAAACAATTGGCTTTCTCCTTAACCATGCAGCAATTATTGGAGAAACACTTGCATAACCCCCTACCCCTAAAACTACATGGGGATTAAAAGTTTTAATAATTTCTAAAGATTGAAACAGTCCACTAATCAATTGAAGTATGGATAGAATTTTCTTTCCTATCCTAACCCCAACAAATCCAGATGCTTTTATACTCTTTATCGGAAGTCCTTCACGTTCAAGAATTTTAGAAAGCAACCCTTTTTTTGGTCCCACAAACAGAACCTCATTATTTGAAGAATCTGCTAGCCAGGTTCGAGCAACCGCAACACCAGGATATACATGTCCACCTGTTCCACCACCTGCTATCATCAATCTCAATTTTGCCCCCTTAAATTTCTCATTCTAATCTTTTTGGAATTTCTGACTCGTTGAGCTCTTTTAGACTTTCCAAATGATTCATAATCAGATTTCAAAGAATTCTTTGCACTAATATTCATCAAAATTCCAATTGAAGAATGTGTGATTAAAAGAGATGAACCACCCAAACTGATCATAGGAAGTGGTATTCCCGTAGTAGGCACCAAACCAGTTGCTACCGACATATTCAAAATACCTTGAACTGAAATTAAGAGCGTAGTTCCAAATGCTAGGAGAGATTGAAAATTATTGGAACATTTATAGGCAATGTTGAATCCACGAAGAAGAAGAAGAAAAAATAGAATTAAAACTAGAAAACATCCTATTAAACCGAGTTCTTCGCCAAGGACTGAAAAAACAAAATCAGTATGTGGTTCTGGAAGGTAAAAAAGTTTTTGTTTGCTATCACCAATACCCAAACCTGTAATCCCACCACGGGCGATAGCTAGAAGAGACTGGATGAGTTGATAACCCATCCCAAGAGGATCCGCAAAAGGATCCATAAAAGCAAGTATGCGCTTAAAACGCCAAGGTACCAAAAAAACCATTAAAGAACATAAAAAAACAGTACAAAACGCATAAGCAATTACATAGTAACATTTAATCTCAGCTAAATACAATAAGATTCCAGCAACAATTAAAATGAGAAGTACTGTCCCAAGATCAGGCTGAAATAGTATAAAACCAACCGTAACGCCAACTACTATTATAAAATGAGTAAAAATAAAACCAGTTTCATTTACAATTCTTTTCTTATCACTAAGCATATCTGCTAGATAAAAAATAAGGATAAGCTTTGAAAACTCAGCCGGCTGAAAAGTAAAAGAGCCAACTCCTATCCATCTAGTCGCACCTCCTACAGTTCGACCAAAACCGGGAAGGAAAATTAGAGCTAAAAAAACCCACGTCAAACAAACTAAGAAAAAAGATAATTTTTTAAATCTATCTAAATCAATCATAAAGAAAAAAAACATAGATAAAAATCCACAAAGCATCCATAACCCATGTCTTTTAATAAAATAATAAGAATCTCCGTAATCTTCGTATGCAAGAATATTGCTTGCACTAAAAATCATAACGAAACCAATTACATTTAAAAACAAGACAGAATAAAGAATAGTTTTATCTATATTTTTTCTTTTCATTAATTAATTCTCATATCTTTCATTAACTAATTCTCGAAAGGCATTTCCTCGTTGAATATAATCATCAAACTGATCGAAACTTGAACAAGCAGGCGAAAACAAAACAGTTTGTCCAGAAATTGCTCTTTTTGAAATGATTGAAACAGCATCTTCTAAGTTGAAAACTATTTCAGTTTCAACTTCACTTTGAAAAAATTCATAAAACCTTTTCGCAGAATCTCCGATAAGAAATATTTTTATGACTTTAGATTTTACAGCAGGTAAAATGTAATCTAGATTGCTATTCTTATCGAAACCTCCAGCAATAAGAATCACATTTTCCCGAAGACTCAAAAGACTCATTTTTGTGGAACCTACATTCGTAGCTTTTGAATCATTTATCCAAGTAATGTCATTTTTTTTTGAAATTACTTCCATGCGATGCGGAAGACCTTTGAAATTTATTGCTGTTCTTTTCATTGAAACAATATCGGCCCCGAGAAAAGATCCTGCTGCACAAGCTCCTAAAAGATTTTCTAGATTATGAAGACCAGGCAAATAGATCTCTGAGATATCACATACTTCTTGAATTGTATCATCTGAAATTATGTATATTTTATCATTTTTGACAAAAGAACCTTTTTCAACTTCTCCTTTTCTACTAAAAGTAAGAGTCTCTTGTTCTCCCTCAAACTCAAGATGTTTAGTAATAGGATCATCAGAATTTATTATTTTCACATCATTTTTTTTCTGATTACATAATAACTTCGTCTTAACTGAAAGATAATCTTCGATAGATTTATGTCTTCCAATATGATCCTCTGTAACGTTTGTAATCATCGCAAGATAAGGACGTAAACTCGACGATAGTTCAAGTTGAAAACTACTGACTTCACATAAAATAAAATCTAAATCATTAGTTTCATTTTGAACTACATCTATTAATGGTCTTCCTATATTGCCACCTACAGAAATTCGAAAATCACTATTTACCAATATCTCTGACAACATTGTTAATGTAGTTGTTTTTCCATTCGTACCTGTAATTGAAACTAAAGGTATATTTGACAACCTCCAAGCAAATTCGATTTCGCTAATAACTTCTACTCCTGACGCAAAAGCGATTTGAACAAAAAAATTATCTTCTGGAACTCCCGGACTAACGATAAGAAGATCGCATTTCTGAAAAGTTTCTTTTTTGTGACCACCAAATTCAGTTCGAACATTGCTTGAAATATAGCTATCCAAACTATTTACGTTATGACTATCTGTAACAATTAATTCTTTACATTTTCCTATAAGAAAATTTGAAAGTGCTATGCCAGTCTTACCCATTCCCATAACAACAACAGTTTTTGACTTTAACTTCTGCAAAAAATTAATATGTTCTGAACCCATAACTCTATCTCAATTTAAGAGTAGCAACACTTAAAAGCGCTAAAATAACGGCTATTATCCAAAAACGAATTGTAATCCTTGATTCGGGCCAGTTTGATTCCTCAAAATGGTGGTGGAGAGGAGCCATTTTGAAAACCCGTTTTCCTGTAAGCTTAAATGAAACGACTTGGATCAGAACAGATAAGACTTCTATGACAAAAAGTCCACAAACAGAAAAGAGCAGAATTTCTTGTTTTATACTCAGAGCTATAACACCCAAGATAGAACCTAGGGATAATGAACCTACATCTCCCATGAAAATTTGTGCTGGATAAGCATTAAACCAGAGGAAACCTAAGCCGGCACCAAAAATAGTTCCGCAAAGAATAGCTAACTCACCAGCGCCTCTAACATGCTGGACTAGTAAATACTTCGAAATTTCTGAATGTCCGGCTACGTAACTGAATATAAGATATGCTACTGCTGCAATTAATAATGGGCCAATAGCCAATCCATCAAGACCATCTGTGAGATTAACTGCATTACTAGTTGCTACAATTACAATTGCGGCATAGGGAATAAAAAATATTCCAAGCTGAGGCAAAAGATCCTTGAAAAACGGGAACATAACTACTGTTTTAAATTCTTTTGATACAAATCCTTTATAAAGTAGAAATCCAACAATAAGACCAATTACAAATTGAAAAAAAAACTTTTTTCCTGCAGTAAGACCTTTTGTGTCTTTCTTTACTACTTTTTTATAATCATCAAATAAACCCAACAAACCAAAAGTTACCAAAACAAAAAGTGAAAGAAGAACATATCTATTTGACAAGTCATTTAAAAGCAAAGTTGAAATTAAGATAGATAGAAGGATAATAAATCCACCCATGGTAGGAGTCCCACGCTTGGAGAAATGAGACTGCGGTCCGTCTTCTCTAATTTCTTCGCCTAATTGTCTTCGTTTCAAAAAACGAATAAAAGGAGGCACTAAAAAAAACGAGAACAAAAAACCAAAAAAAACTGCTATAGCCGTTCTAAAAGTTATATATCTAAAAACGTTCAGAAATGCATAATCAGTACTTAATAGAAGAAAAGATTTGTATAACATTAATTTAGTATCTCCTCTGAGAAGCGTTCCATACGACTAACACGAGAACCTTTTACTAAAACCCAGTCTCCTTTAGCAAAATTATTATAAAACCAAGACAAAGCATCTTCAAAGAATTCAAAACCTTCAAAGTTCACAAAATTAAAGTCTTTCTTTATTTTCTCTGCAGCTTCGGTCATTAACACCCCAACAAGGATAAAAACACAATTTTTTTCAGTACTTATTTTTAAAAGATTAAGAATTAAATCCTTATGAAGTTCAGATTCAAGCTCTCCTAACTCACTCATATCTCCTAAGACAACAAACAATTTCGACTCTCTTTTCAAGACTATCGCAGTATCAAATGAAGAAAGCATAGAATCAGGATTTGCGTTATAAGAATCGTCAATTAAAAACGAATTTTTATAATCAGGAATCGGTTTTACTGTCATCCGCATTGGCAAACTTGAAGAAGATCTTAACCCTTGGACTATTTCTTCTATAGATACACCCAAACAGGTAGCTACTGTCGATGCAGCAACCGCATTTAAAACATTATGATATCCAAACTGCGGAATCCATGCCTCCTTTTTTTCACTATGATAAAAAAGACTAAACTTTGTGCCATTGTCATAAGGAAAACAGATATCTTCGAAAAAGAGACTATTGTGATCAGAAAAACCAAACGTTTGAACCTGCAAACCTCTTTCTTCAGATTTCTGTTTATAGAAAGATTCATAATCATCATCTCCAGAAAAAACCATAAAACCATTTTCTGATATTCTATTAATTATCTCTCCTTTTGCATCTCTAACAGATTCTAAGGTATGCAAACTCTCTAAGTGTGCTCGAGCAATATTTGTTATCACTCCAACCTTTGGAACTGCCATTTCTGCAAGACGATCAATTTCTCCGAATCTATTCATCCCAATCTCGAAAACAGCCTTCTCGTGCTCTTTGGTAATATTTAAAAGTTGCATCGGTAAACCAATTAAGTTATTTAAATTCCCTTCCGTTTTCAAAGTTTTATTATTCTGACTCAAAATTGAAAATAACATTTCCTTAGTCGAAGTTTTACCATTACTGCCAGTAACACAAACTACAGGAAGTTCGAATTTGAGACGGTGAAATTTAGCAAGATCTCCAAGTGCTTTAAGACAATCATCTACATAAATAATCGGAATTTCAAATTCTTCTTTTGAACGATAATCCTTACTTGCAATTAAAGCTTTTGCACCTTTTTGCTCTGCTTCTTTCAAGAAAAGATTCCCATCAAAATTTTCTCCTTTCAAAGCTATAAAAAGATCTCCTGAACTTATTTTTCTAGTATCCGTACTTACTCCATAGACTCCAGTTAAATTGTCTCCTATCAAAATCCTTCCACCTATTGCGGAGACAATTTCTTCAACATTAAACATTGGACATTTTGAGTTCAAGATGTATACCCCAAAGCACTAAGCACATTACGTGCCTGATTTCGATCATCAAAAGGAATCTTTATATTTCCGATCATCTGATATGTTTCATGTCCTTTTCCCGTTATTAATACTGTGTCACCTTCTTTAGCAAAAGAAATAATAAACTTAATGGCTTCTTTTCTTTCTATAATCGAGAAACACCTATCTTCGGAACCAGGGACTAATTTTGTGCCATTATTGACTTCACGAATAATCTGTTCAGGCATTTCATTCCGAGGATTATCGGTAGTTATTACAACGATATCACTATGTTTCAAAGCTTCGGCACACATAAGTGGTCTTTTCGTGCGATCTCTATTTCCCCCACATCCCATTAAAGTCAAAATCCGACCTTTCGTGATAGGACGTGAAAATTTGATTACTCTAGATAACGCATCTTGAGTATGTGCATAATCTACGACTACCAAGAATGGCTGCCCCATTTCAATCTGTTCAAACCTTCCAGGAACAGATTCAAATGTCTTAAGCGATGCCGCTATCTCTTTAACAGGTATTCCACTTGAGACACCTGCCGCAGTTGCCGCAAGGATATTCATCAAGTTATGTTCTCCAATCATAGGACATTCAATTTT
>TARA_B100000686_G_scaffold352938_1_pt1 | contig 16365 bp, 17 predicted proteins | sample TARA_B100000686 | Tara Oceans TARA_B100000686 (sample SAMEA2622733) | marine metagenome | biome: marine biome (ENVO:00000447); feature: marine epipelagic mixed layer (ENVO:xxxxxxxxx); material: "saline water (ENVO:00002010), including plankton (ENVO:xxxxxxxx)" | depth 150 m
CAATCCCAGATGCAAGTAAGGTAACGATTACGATCAAAGAAATGATGGAAACATAAAATCAGTGGATGGAAACCCAGGTATCGTCTCTGAAGCATCGTAAGAAGTTAATTCTTATATTCTTACTATTATTTATCGCTTTAATACGATTCCTGATCTCAAATACACAATCAATTACAACTAAAAAGAAAATGCTTTTATCTAGGAGACATTATGAAATATTTCAGATTACTAGAAGATAACAAAAAAATTAGACTTGCAGTTCAAATTGATGAAGACACCATCGCTGACTTAACTTCAGCACTCCCTAATCTAACGGACATTAGCCAGCTAATATTAACTTCAAACATCACCTCTGAATCTATCATCCAAACAACCGAAAAGATATTAAACAAAAATCCTTATGACACATATAATGTCTTAGATTTAATGGATTTATGCCAAGATAAAAAATCAAACTTAAAAATGTTAACCCCAGTATCATCTCCAGAAATTTGGGCTGCTGGAGTAACTTATAAAACTAGCGCAATGGAACGTCGCAGAGAAAGTGACACCCCAGATGTATATTCTAAAGTATATACAGCTAAACGACCTGAGATTTTTCTAAAATCTACAGCTAATCGTTGTTCAAATCCATTCGAAAATATTGGAATTCGAAATGATTCTAAATGGAACGTACCAGAACCTGAACTTGCAATTATTTTATATGATAAAAAAATACTGGGATACACCATTGGAAACGATGTCAGCAGCAGATCTATAGAAGGAGAGAATCCCTTATATTTACCTCAAGCAAAAATTTATGACAAATCTTGCTCTATTGGGCCTTGTATTGTTCTTGCTGAATCATTACCAAACCCTGAAAATTTAAGTATTGAATGCACAATTTTAAGAAAAGAAAATTTAGTATTCCAAGAAACAACATCAACTTCTTTACTGACTAAAAGTTTTGAAGATTTATCTAATTGGCTTCAATTACATAATACTGTACCAAACATGACATCTCTTCTAACAGGAACAGCGATTGTTCCGCCACCCGAATTTACATTATTACAAAACGACGTGGTTAAAATTACTGTAGACCAAATTGGCACTTTAGAAAATACTGTCTTGGAAGTTTAAAACTTTTTAAATACAAATTTAGGTTATTATCCTTGCAAATAAATTCAAAGGGAAAATAGAATTATGAGAGTGACATATTCAGAAGAAGCAATTCGGTTACATAGGTTATACAAAGGTAAGATATCTATAACACCCAAAGTATCATTAGAAACCATGGAGGATTTAGCGTTGGCTTATTCTCCTGGAGTGGCTGCTGTTAGTATGGCCATCGCTAATGATGTCAACGAATCCTACCAACTTACTAATAGGGCAAATACGGTTGCGGTTATATCTGATGGATCTGCTGTTCTAGGATTAGGAAACATTGGTCCTGAAGCAGCTATGCCAGTGATGGAAGGAAAAGCAGCCCTTTTTAAAAGATTCGCTGGTATTGATGCAATTCCCATTTGTCTAAACACTCAAGATAAGGACGCAATTATAGATGTTATAACATACCTTGCACCTAGCTTTGGTGGTATTAATTTGGAAGATATCGCTGCTCCAAAATGCTTTGAAATTGAAGAACGACTCCAGCATATTGGTATTCCTGTTTTTCATGATGATCAGCATGGGACAGCTATCGTTGTTTTGGCTGGATTAATTAATGGACTGAATCTAATTGGTAAAACTCCTAATGCTGTTAAGGTAGTAATTAGCGGCGTTGGTGCTGCTGGTATAGCAACAGCCAAATTACTTAACACCTATGGAGTATCAGATATTGTTATGGTAGATAGTAAAGGAATTGTGGGTAGAGGAAGACAAGATCTCAACAAAGTAAAAGAAGACATCTTAAAGATAACAAACCCACAATCTTTGGAAGGTGATCTAGAAGATGCGCTGGAAGAGGCAGACGTATTTATAGGAGTTTCTGCTCCAAACATAGTTACAGAAAAAGCTATACAGAAAATGGCCACGAATCCAATTGTTTTTGTGCTATCGAATCCAGATCCTGAAATTCTTCCTGAACTTGCTATTAAAGCAGGTGCTGCGATAATAGCTACAGGGAGATCTGACTACCCTAATCAGATCAATAATTGTCTGGTATTTCCAGGTATCTTCCGTGGAGCACTAGATGTCCGTTGTCCAAAAATTACTGTTGATATGAAAATAGCTGTTGCTAGTGCCTTGGCAGAGCTAGTTGTTGAGCCATCAGTCGATTTTATTGTACCTAATTCCTTTGATCCATCAGTTGTATCTGCTGTTTCCAAAGCGATCACCACTATTTTCAATAAATAGTTGGAGTAAACCCTTTGTAACAAGATTAGTTTAAGCAATGTCTCGGATACAAATAGATTCCTGATTGTGTTCTAGCCAATAATCCCGCGTGCTGGCAAATAGATAGCTTGCAGTATCAATATTTTTCAAACTTTTTCCTTATTTACCAACGAAAAAATACTATTTATATTATAGTGTAGCTATATTTATGAGGTAATGATTACAGTCCTGACAAGACTGAGCTACTGGCCCAAAATTTATTACTTGACATTTATATCAAAAAATAGTGAATTAATATTATAAAACGAAAATTAACTTAGTACCGTAGTTTTAGAGTACTTCCACAATTCTATCCCCAACTATTTTTTCTTCACCTGGATTTAATCCAAACATGTGAATTTCCATATAATCCTCACCCTCTTTCGCAAAGAAAGCTTTTCTCGTCCAAATCGGAGGATCACCTGATTTTAGTTTTTTCACTAAATCTTCAACTGTGAAGTCCGCTTTCGAGTTTGGCGTAATGGTTAATCCAAAAGGCAGAACCCCAAGAATATTATCGTTCATTGCCACATCGATTTCTGGTATATGTTTTATTTTATCTATTATTGTTTGCGTCATAGTTTCTGCCTTACTAAGACGTTCTTCGTGATTTAATCCCATCCATCTTTCTACGGCTACAACGCAACCTATAATTTCTTGCCTGTCTACTTTTTGTGGCCTGCCAAGCCCTCTAATTCTTCTGCCTTCATACCCAATAAAAGATTGTAGGGCTAATTTATCAATGGCTTCTTGAGTTCCCAGTGCAAAACCTACTGAATGAGGAGCTCCTAAATATTTAGCGGCTACGCATTGAATATCAGCACCCATTCTGACATATTTACCAATATTTTCTGTTGGATAGATTTGTCCAGCAGCATCTACTAATACATATATGCCATTTTTCTTGGCTATATCTATTGTGTCCTCTAGAGACAATGCGTTTGGATCTATTCGTTGTTCTTCTGCATAATAATGAACCGCCACGGTTTTATCTGTTATTGCTTTTTCAAAGTCCTGTTTTGTTGTTTCAGTTTCCGATCCGAAAGTAACGAGTTTCGCACCAGCTAATTCTAAGCAGCGGTCATACCAGTAGTGCTGTTTTCTTTGAATCAATATTTCGTTTTTCATTCCAGATGTATCAGGAAGTTGTTCTATAAAATCATCATTGTCACCTGCCATAAAAGCAGCAGTTGCCAAGGTGAGTGCCGAACCGGCTCCAGAAGTTACATACGCTGCTGGCACATTAGTCAACTTCGCAATGTGTTCTCCAGCTTTTTCCTCTAATTCCATCATCGGTATATAGCTGGAATCAGCTTTATCCATTGCTTCCTTAACTTCTTGAACAGGGGTTGAGCCTCCAAGCATTGTTACGCTTCCAATAGCATTAATTATTGGTTGAGCACCGATCGATTTATAAACTTCGCCCCATTCACTCATAATTAAAAGACCTCTCAGATTAAATAAAAAAATACACCTAGAAAAGCTAACAACTGCATCTAAATAGAAGCCTATAACGGTCCGAGACTAATCTAGGTGCCTAATAAGTATAAAGTATGGGGTGCAGTTTAAACAAAATTTGAGGCAGATTATTAAACATGACACAAACTTTAAAAAGATTTAAAGTTATGTGAATAAAAGCGGGAGTAGCTCAGTGGTAGAGTACTTGCTTCCCAAGCAAGTTGTCGCGGGTTCGAATCCCGTCTCCCGCTCCACTATGTAAGGCTTTGATAATTCAAGTAGAAGGAGATTAGAATGCAACAAGCTTCAATGGAGCAACTTGATGAGATACGTTCATTTGACAGCCCGACTCTATTTAATTCGATCGTAGAGGTTTCAAATACATCGGCTGGTGGTCAGCCAGTATGTTATACAGATCAAACGTTGAAAAGTCTAACCCCAGGTTTGGGTTGTGCGGTTGGCTATGCAGTGACCTCTGAAGTCACCACTAATGATGAAGATTCTGCAGCATTGCCTTGGGATGATTACTACAAAGTATTAGATCAAACAAATGGTCCGATAATGGCCGTAATGAGAGATGCAGACACAAGATCAGGCAGAGGAGCTAACTTTGGAGATAATATGGCAGCAGCCCATGTGGGTCTTGGTGTTACAGGAGCGCTGGTAGAAGGAACTGTTAGGGACCTTCCAGGTATACAGGATGCAGGATTGGCAATTTGGGCTCACGGCACAGTTCCAGGACACGGGGTTTTTAATCTAACATCAGTGAATCGATCAGTGGTAATAGCAGGACTAATTATTCATCCAGGAGATTTATTAATAGCTGACCTAAATGGCTGCACAAAGATTCCCGCAGATCTTCCATTGGATAAGTTGATTGAAACTTCATACACCATACGCGATAGAGAGCAGAGATTTCAGGAAATGTGTAGGCAGCCTGGATTTAACTATGAAAAATGGAAGACAGCTCGAGAAATTTAGCTTAACTTAACTTACCGCTTTAATGGCCTGGTTAAAATAAAAAGTGTACCGATAATAGCAGCTATTACAACAGCAGATATAAATATAATTCCATATGGTGACCATATTATACTTATCGAGGTAAATATCCATATTGATCCTATTGAAAGCACTTTAGCTTTTAAAGGCATCCTACCAGTATCTAAATAATCCTTAACTAAATTACCAAATAACCTGTGTTTTGTGATCCAGTCATACATTTTTCTATTAGATCTTATGAAGCATATTGCGGCTAAAATGAGAAATATAGTCCCTGGAAGTCCTGGCAATATATAACCTGCTATTCCTATGCCAGTAAATATGAAACCCAACATCATTAGTAGGAATCTTTTTATTTTTATGATCATTTTAAAATGTAATTGTTTTTGTATAATTGTTATCTGCTTTGCAATTCTATACAAAATTATTAAATGAGATGTAATTAAGGAACCTCAATGGTAAATAAAAGGCTAAAAGTTTATTACATAGGACAACACGATGGTTTAGATATGTCTCAGACTGAATCAGCTTTAGATAAAGCTGAAGCTGACTTGTTTTTGCTTGATCATATGGATGATGAATCTGAGTTAATATCAAGAATTAAGGACGCTGATGGATTAATCTCCGTTTACACTCCCATAACTAGAAACATTTTTTCGAATTTAAAAAAATGCAAAGCTGTATTAAGAACTGGCGTAGGTTTTGACGTGGTAGATATTGAAGCGGCGACTGAATTTGGAGTAGCAGTAATTAATGTTCCTGATATGTGGACTCAAGAGGTTGCAAATCAGGCATTAACATTGCTTCTAGCGTGTAATCGCAAGTTGCTAACAGGAGATTCAGTTATCCGTATGGGTGAATGGAATGACAAAATTCCAGGTAATGTTGGCCCTCTATACGGCGAGACTATGGGAATTATTGGGTTAGGTAATATTGGCTTGGCATTTGCAAAGAGGGCTGCTGCACTTGATTTAAATATAATCGGATATGACCCATATTTATCTGAGAAAGTATGGAAACAATTAAACATTAAAAAAGTGTCTTTAGTTGACCTAATTACTAAATCTGATTATGTGTCTATTAATTGCCCGCTCAATGAGGAGACTCATCATATGATAGGCGAATCAATGTTTAAGCTTATGAAACCATCAGCTTACTTAATTAATACGGCTAGAGGTGCAATTGTAGATGAGAAAGCATTAATTAAAGCACTCCAAGATGGCATTATTGCTGGAGCTGGCTTGGATGCTTTGGAGATAGAACCGCCAAAACCAAATAATCCTTTGCTCAAAATGAAAAACGTTGTTCTCTCAGCCCATGTAGGTCATTTTTCAGACGCCTCTATGGCTAGAAGGCCTGTAAGATTTGGAGAAGAAATAGCAAGAGTATTTTTGGGTGAGATGCCAATTAACCTAGTAAATTCGAAAGTAAATGAAAAATTACAGCTTAGGCAATAATAAAAGTGCAATAATATAAACAGGAGGCACTTCCCTAGAAAATCTCATATATCAGACCGTTAGTTTAATGCCTATTTTAATTAATCAATACTCTTTCATTATTGTCAGCATCGCAAGTTTAATACTTGTTGGGATTTTTATATGGCGCATATTTAATCCTGCACTAGCTATATCAGCAATATTCGTAGCCATGTTAATTTTGTCAGTTGTTTTTATAAGCCTGCGTCGAGACGAAGCTACTCTTTCAAGTTTAGAAGACTTTAACCTTGCTTTGGAATCAGGCCCATTATTGATTGATTTCTACTCTGATTACTGAGTTGGGTGCCTAGTGGCTAAACCTGACGTTGACAGGTTAGAAAAAAAACTTAAGGGCAAGGTGCAAGTTATTCGCTTAAATATTGCTAATGAATTTGGAAAGCAATTGAAATCCAAATTTAATGTACGAATAGTGCCTGGGTTCGTGCTTGTTAACACAGAAGGCAAAGAAATATTGAAACGGACTGGGAAAGTTCCCTCTCTGGAAAAAATTGTTGAGCTAGTTGATTCTAAATAAATTTACTTTTTATTTTCGTTAACATTGTTAAGAATACAGATAGCGGTCGTGACAAATATCCATAGCATTATCGTTATAAAAAATCCTCTTTGCATCAATCCAACATGATTTGGAAACAAGCGGGCACCATCAAGGCCAAATGATATTGCAAAAAATATAGTCAATATCACAATTATTGTTGAGAAAATCTTCCAAGTATTACTACTAATGTTTTTATTCAATCCTATAACTGACAGGATAATTGCGATTAATATAGCAAAAAATCCGATTCGAGATGCTAGGTCATGCATTGACCCTTCAGACAAATTCCAAATAGTTTCCTGAATACCTGCATCCTTGTAAACCGATGCAAATATTCCTGAGAGACCGTAAATAAAAACTAGGGCCCAAATCAATATTCCTAAACTTTTTGTGTGCGCATTGATGAAAAGTAACGGTCCTAAAGTTTGTATCATTAGTGCGTATCCAAGGAACCCAGTGGTCATTAAAATGGCATTCGGCATGTGGTGCCTAGCCAAAACACTATAGGCCTGTGAGATCACGCTATAATCCGGGGTGATTATTGAGGCGTATGTTGAAATGCCCATAAAATAAATCGGCGCAATTAAGCTAAGCAGTGCTGCGTATCTAACAAAGTTGTGTGCAGAATGATATTTTAGAGCTTTGGCCATGCCCAGCCTAATAACCTATTTATGCAAATATATTATTTTCATTGAAGCAACGTTTTATGTATATGCAAAAAGAGAAAATACTTACGGTCGCAATACTAGCACATAAGGCTAAGGCAAATTGAGTCCCATAACCTTGAGCAAGGATGCCAAGTAGCAGTCCGCCAAAAGCAGATGCACCCCATCCTAATTGATGAATACTTGACACTCTACCTCGGTATTTATCTTCAATTATGGTTTGTAAGAAGGTGTTGTTTATGGTCTGGAAAGTAACGCTAAATGCCCCTACTATAGCGATAATAATCATGGCTACTTGGAACGAGTTTGTTACTGAGAAAGACACAAGACTCAATCCGAGCCCCAGACCTGTGATGATTTGCACATAATTTAAACTAATGCGCAAGCCGAAGCCAGTCAAGGTCGGGACAGAGGAAGACTGTCTTAGTTTACCGAATTGTGCCATTGCAAATGCACCAAACATTCCTCCAACCCCACTACTAAGTAATAGATAACCGTAACTATTTACATCTCCAGAAAGAACCTTGGCTACATAATCAGGTAGCAATGTCATATAGGGTGCTGCGAATATGCCAGTAATTATTCCTATAGAGATTAATGAGACCATTACTCCATTAAGGCGTATGTAGCCTAAACCTTCTAATAGATCAGCCCATGGCTTTTGTTTGTTATCGGTTCGGTATATCTTCTGCTTAGTTAATTGGCTAAACATTAGAGTCGTAATTAAATAAGCGATACCAATGAAAATGAACACTCCTGCCATACCCCATATCTTGATAATCAGTGGTAAAAATGTCGGACCTATAATAGCTGAGCCAGTTCCTAGCATTGACTGAAGCGCATATGCATTAACTAAATGTTCTCTGGGGAGAAGATTTGGCACCATAGCCTGTCGTGAAGGTATGTCGAAGGAAAGTAATATGCCATTAATAACTGAAATTAATATTAAGTGCCATGGGAGTATTACGTCGAAGGCAATCAGTAATCCTGTTAATGTCGCAGTACATGCAAATAAGGCTCGGGTAATTGTCACTAAACGGACTCTATTTACCCGATCTGCTACTACTCCTCCCCACATCGAAAAAAGTAATATTGGCACAGCACTTGCAAAGGTTAGGATTCCTAACATTATTTTTGAATCTGTCAATTCATGCATCAGCCAAAGGCGACCAGCAAATAACATATAAATCCCAATATTTGAGGTGGCATTGCCCAACCAGAAGATTCTATACTCACGAAATTTTAATGCTGCTAACATGTGATGGGAGTTTTAAATAAAACCTTTTTAATCTGCTTTGTGAGCAGTGGGGTATTAACAATTTTTGTAATTAAATTATTTTCGTTTGTAAAATGACTCAAGATATAACACAAGATCGTTTCAGGATATTTAACAAAGGCGCTCACTTACAATGATACCAAGTTCTAATAATAAAGATTTCCGAAATAGCGAAAGCTGTACTGTTGACATTAATGTTCCTATACCGATGCGAGATGGGACAAAACTATATGCAGACATTTATAGGCCAGAAGGTAAGCCAAAAAGTCCAGTTTTATTGATGAGGTCACCTTATGGCAAACATACTCCCGCATATCGAAGTATGTATCTGGACCCACTGAGGGCCGTTGGCAGGGGATATATTGTTGTGGTCCAAGATGTTAGAGGCAGGCATATGTCCGAAGGAGAGTTTTATCCGTATATAAACGAGGCACAAGATGGATATGACACCGTTGAGTGGTGCGGGTCACAATCATGGTCAGATGGAAATGTAGGTATGTTTGGAATTTCTTACCATGGCGCCACTCAGTGGCTGGCTGCAAGTGAGGGACCTCCATCCTTAAAAGCTATAATTCCAGGCGTTACGTCAGACGATTATTATGATGGATGGACATATCTGGGAGGTGCATTTCAGTTGTGGTGGATAACCCAATGGCTTGTTGGGTTCGCGGAAAACGATATTGGTAGAGGTTATACAAAAAGACCTGACAGAACGAGAGAGCTTGAAGAGATGCAGAACTGGCTATTAGATCCTATGCAAATGTCCGAATCCTTGCCTTTGAAAGAAATGTCAGCTTTTAGTACAAACAATTCAGAAAATGACTTATGCGGTTTTTATTATGACTGGTTAGACCATCCAACTTACGATGACTATTGGAAATCATTTGCTCCAAAAGAAAAATTTCATAATGTAAACATTCCTGTCTTAAATATCGCTGGGTGGCACGATATTTTTATTAGAGGGTCGATTAATTGTTATCAAGGAATGCAACAAAAAGGCGGATCAGAGTTAGCTAGAAGGCAGCAGCACCTAATAGTAGGTCCTTGGTTACATGCTCCTTTACCTCCGCCTCAAGCGGGTCAGCAGTTTTACGGTAGAACTGCAAGTGGAGCTTATATTGACTTGCATGGGATGCAGCTGGATTGGTTTGACAGATGGCTAAAGGGAGAGAACAACGGTATAGATACACAGCCAACTGCATACGTATTTGTTATGGGTAAAAATAAATGGCAAGCTGAAGAAACATGGCCGCCTGAAGATGTGACAAGCGTTAGTTACTTTATAAGTAGTGAGGAAGGTGCTAATTCCAAAAACGGGGATGGAAAGCTAATTACTTTACCTTCAAATAGTACAGAATCATCGGATCAATTTATATATGACCCCCAAAATCCTGTACCGTCTTTGGGGGGAGCATATGGATATGGGATACCAGGGGTTTTTGAAGTGGGCGTCCAGGATCAAAGTGTGATTGAAAATCGTCAAGATGTACTTGTTTATACTTCCGAAGTTTTAGATGAGGATTTTGAAATAGCAGGAAAAGTCACCATGAAACTTTGGGCTAAAACTTCTGTGGCTGATACCGATTGGACCGCAAAATTGCTTGATGTTGATAAGAATGGTAAATCAACTAATGTCTGTGATGGTGTTTTACGCGCCAGGTTCAATAAGTCGTTGGAAACAGAGTGTTTTGTAAATAATAATCAAGTAGAATGTTTTGAGATAGATCTTGGTTTTACTGCGATGTCATTTTTTGCAGGACATCGAATACGAGTACAGATATCATCGAGCAATTTCCCTGCTTTTGACAGAAACCTTAATACAGGCAAAGGATTTGATGATTCTCAGGTGATTATTGCGGAACAAACCATATTTCATGATTCGAAGTACCCTTCGTTTATCAGTTTACCGAAAGTTAATAGATAGGCATTGTGAAATAGAACGGATTTTAAAAATTTCTTAGCTGGTGTCGTTATATTTATTAACAAATTGAACGAGTTGATATGCATAAAATAGCTATTCTTAATAACAGGTGGATATTTTTTGCAGCCGCAATGCCTGGAATATTATTAACTCTTATGGATGAGTTTGGTATTCATCAGGCAATTCCTGTGATTACAGACAATTTTAATGCCACTATCCCAGAATCTCAGTGGATTGCACTTGGGTATTTGCTCAGTACAGGGGCACTACTAATGCCTGCAGGTAGGTTTGCAGACAGAATCGGCTATAAAAGACTGTACTTTTATGGACTTTTGGTCTTTGTGGTTGGCGCTTTACTCTCTGGGTTTGCTCCATCTTTGTTGACGCTGATACTTTTTAAAGTCCTTCAAGGAGTTGCTGCAGCGATGATACAGGCAACAACAATACCAATAATTATCAGTAAATTCACAAATGATAGAGGTAAAGTGTTAGGAGCATTTGGCTTTTTGATGGCGTTATCGGCAATTTTCGGGCCAGTAATTGGAGGCGGAATGGTTACTCAATTTAGCTGGAGAGCATTCATGTTTTTATCTGTGCCTCTGGGCTTAATTGCGATTGTTTTGGCCTGGTTTATATTAAATATATTTGATCGGGATTCTACATCTGTTGATAAAATCAAGGATAAATTTGATTGGGTAGGCGTGATGCTTTCTACTGGTTCACTACTACTATTACTTTTGACTCTTTCCAAAGCAAATGATTTTGGGTGGGGCTCACATTTCACTATCGTTGGATTTATAATTACAGGCGTATTATTAGTATCTTTTATAATTTGGGAGTCAAAATTTGAATTTCCTTTACTGCCACTCCATCTATTTTTGAATGGGACGTTTTTAACTGGACAGATTGGAATGTTCTTGGTAGTTCTTGGCAACTCATGTATTTTTTTCTTACTGCCGTTTTATATCCAAGATCTGAAAGGTTATGAAGCCTTCATTTCAGGCTTAGTAATTGCAGGACTTCCGCTAGGATTTTTGGTCACAGGTCCAACTATCGGAGTGCTATCAGATCGTTATCCTAACGGCTGGAAAATATTTTTACCTTTCGGATTAACATTTGGTGCAATTTCAATGTTACTTTTATCAATATTATCGACTGATAGTTCGATTTGGCTTGCATTCACATATTGTTTTATGATGGGTTTTGGTATTGGTTTTATATTCATGCCAGCACAGAATGCTATTTATGGAATCATCGATCAAAAAGATCAAGGGGTTGTTACTGGATTCATTAATATGGTTAGAAATTCATCTACGTTAACTAGTATCGCAGTAGGTACTGCAATCGTAACTGGTATTATGGCCAGTCAAGGATATCCAGCTTCCCTTGATGCGGTTCGAGAAGGCACAATTGCTGGAATCCATAATTCATTTTTGTCAGGAATGACCACAACATTTTTGATTGGATTCTTCGTAATTGCTTTGGGTGTTTTAATTACAGTAGTATCATATTTTCTAGGAACACGGAGCAAACCTATAAACAGGCAAATAGTATGAGCCAGAGACTAAAAGATAAAGTAGCAATAATTACCGGATCAGCTAATGGGATAGAGAGCAATGTGATGGGCATTGGAGGAGCATCTGCGAGGGTGTTTATAGAAGAAGGCGCATCAGTCGTAGTAGCGGACATAGACACAAGTCGTGGTGTTCAAACTACTGAGCAACTCCAAGCCTTATCAACAAGAGCTGAGGCAGCTATATTTATGGAATTAGATGTATCCGTGGAAAGCCAATGGGCTGGATTAGTGAAAGCAACGACTGCAAAATTTGGAAAAATCGATATACTCGTTCATTCTGCTGGCAATTCACACACAGCTTCAGTAGAAAACACCACAGAAGATGAATGGGACAAGCAATTCGATGTGCATAGTAAAGGAATATTTTTGGGTACAAAGCATGTTGTTCCGATTATGCGTAAAAATCCAGGTGGTTCGATAGTAATCCTTTCATCTATGGATGCAATGATAGGTGCTTCTGGCGGCACCGCTTATTCGGCTGCTAAAGGATCTTCTCGTACCTTTGCTAAAGTAGCTGCAATTCAACTTGCGAAAGATAAAATCAGAGTTAATTCCGTTCATCCTGGATATACTGACACTCCGTTAGCTCGTGCTGCAATCGAACGAATTACTGCCGATGGATCTCCAGATCCGAGGGTTGCCAGGATACCTATGGGTCGATTAGCAGAAGCGGACGAAATTGCAAAAGCGATTTTATTTTTAGCATCTGAAGAGTCCTCATATATTACTGGCAGTGAATTAGTGATCGATGGAGGGGTTACCGCTCAGTAGGCGTTAATCTTTTTTGAAACCTAGTTGTCTCCAGGCTTCGTAAGTTGTTATGGCTACAGAGTTAGAAAGATTAAGGCTTCTGTTGTTTGGAAACATAGGTATTGCAATGCGCTGTTCTTCTGGAAAAATATTTAAAACGTTAGTTGGCAGCCCTGTATCTTCAGGACCAAATAAAAAAGAGTCTTCCCAGCTATACGTTGGGTTAGTATAAATATTACTGGTCGAGCTGGTTGCCGCGAATACTCGTCGTTCAGGAAATTCTTCAATGTATGAATTAATCGACTCATGTAATGTCGTCGAAGTTAGATCAGTGTAGTCGAGTGATGCTCGCTTAAGATGTACATCATCTAATACGAATCCCATCGGCTCCACAATATGGAGCTGAGCTCCACTATTAGCACATAACCTAATTATGTTACCTGTGTTATGGGGTATCTGAGGCTTATACAATACTATGTGAAGGTTATTAATATTTCGATCTTTCAAAATTACTTAAACGCTTAATTGTTTAGTACGGATGTTACAAATTATATGAAAATAAATCTTCGAATAATACTAATAGGATCTATGGCGTCTATTCTATTGATTATGAATTATTCCTGTGAATCTAATTTAGGCGATAAAGACGATTTACCGGACACTGAGATTTTTGAGAGAAATGAAACACCAACTCGAATCCCCACTCTAGTACCTGTTATTGATGATATTCGGAGTACGGTAGAACCCTTAAGTTTAGAAACGCCAACCACTTCTACTTTAGTCTGCCCCTGTGATGTTAAATCTGCACTTACATCCTCGACATCAATGGAAGTGTATGACAAGCCTGACGAGATAAATATTCAACCCAGTATAACCCCTATAGCCACTCCAATACCAACAGCCACTCCGATGCCTATAGTCATTGCGACACTTACACCGGTTGCAAAAGAATTAGAGTTAGAAATAAAAAATTATGAATTTCCGGAAATTATTATCAACTTAGGAGAAGTAGTTGAATGGAAAAACCTAGATCTTGATGCTCACTCTACGACATCAGGCACATGGGGAAATGATGATGCGGGAAATTTATGGGATAGTGGGAAATTGACTTTTGGAAAAAAGTTTAAATTTAAATTTACAGAGAGTGGAGATTACCCATATTTTTGTCGGATTCATCCCGCCATGAAGGGACTCGTTTCAGTAGTAGATTTAAGTAAGTAAGCCAATTTTACTGACAAGAAAAAACCAGTTATCTCTAGGTGGAGGCGGCCTATGCGATTTGAGATAACTGGTTTAATTCAGAACTTTTTTGTCGAACTATGTAATTTATAACGTTTAAATCGATTGAAAGGTTAGCTAGGTAAATTTTTGATCGGTGAATTTTATATTAGGTGTCTAATGGTTTTTTTAAAGTTGAATGATTTCATAACCAGATATAACTTCAGTAATCAATAATGACCCCAATGCTAAATTAGCTAGGCCAGCAATAGATAATATTGCTTTTTCAGCCAGCGGAAATTTGGAAGCAGCTTTTAGAGGGAAACTCAGCAGAAGAGTTACTAGAGCCATAGAAATTATCGTACCGATTCCGAATAACACCAGATAGCCAATGCCCATTAAATTTGAATTAATTGTTGGAATTAGAAGGATTAATACCGCTGCACTGCCTGCAAGGCTGTGCACCAAACCCACTGCAAAAGACTTAGGGCGAATCAATGGCAATAGCCCGCCTATAACTCCATGATTATATTTACCGTGCTTGTTTGCTGGTATCACGTTTAATTGATGATTATGGGTAGAGTGAATGTGTATATGGTGTTGGTCATTATCAATCTGCATATGCATGTGTAGGTTGCCTCTAGATATGTTGCGTAAAACTTCTAGCCCTAGAATTATAAGCATTCCTCCGACTGCAATTTCAAAGTAATGAGCTATATTTTGATAATGATTAATAAAGCTTTCTTTAACAAAAAGAATAATCAAGCCTAAAGCAATTAGTGGAATAGAATGACCTGCGCCCCAGGATATACCTACCCATATACTTTTCCATAAGTTGTTACTACTACTCAGTATTGCTGTTACAGCAACTACATGGTCAGCATCTGTCGCATGTTTTAATCCTAGAAGAAATCCCAATAGAAGAATTGAAGAAATTTGTGAAGATAATTCAAGCAAGTTAGTTATCCATTTGCAAAATCAAGTTTAAAAACTCTTAATACGGAATATAGCAGAGAACGGTTTTCATTAAAAGATGATGTTTTGAATCCCTGGCTAAATTGATACTTGAGAAGAAACCATTTTCTGTGTCTATGAGCCAGTACATTGATATAGATGAACTGTTAAAATTGATGGAGGTTATTTTTACGATGTTTGTAAATTGGGGAATATATCAGTGAAAAAATATTTACTGTCTAGCTTAGTTATTCTAATTATTCCTCTTTTGTTTGCTGCATGCGATTATAATTGGGGTTTTGGGCAAGGCAAGAAAGCTGAAGAAATCGTGTCAACACAAACGGATCAGTTTTCTAAAGAAGAGTCCATTGCAGTTGTTCAAACATGGTTGATAGGCATGGAAAATCCACTTGGTCAAAGCGGCGGTTGTCAAAAAGCGCTGCTATCAAATCAGATCGATTGGATCGAAGAATTGATTGAGGCCGGAGTATGGCATGTGTCTGCTGTATCCAAACCCGATGATTCCGAAGAAGTCATAACTTATCTTTCAGTCAAAGTATATGAGGGGACTAACTCAATCAAGTTTTCTGTAAATAATTTATCAAAAATAAAAGGATGTAATTAAGTCTTTCTGTTATGAATATCATATTAACAAAATATAGCTGGTTAAAATCCACATTCCTTCTGAGCATTATAGTGTTGGCCTTGCTAACGGTTGCTTGTTCGAGCACATCGTCTGAAGAACAGATTAGCGTTGCAGATGATCAAAACGTTAGCGAATCGAGTATCGTCGAAGTTCCAACTCCTGAGCCGACTCAAGTTCCAACTCCTGAGCCGACTCAAGTTCCAACTCCGGTGCCGGCTGAACCTATCGATGAAGCACCTGAAGTAGAAATCGATAGTTGTGCCGATATACCAGACTTAGATCAACAATCAATGTGTGAGTTTGGTTTGTCTATGGGATTAACGATAGAGGATATGATATCCATGGCTGAGTCAATGGGCATGGATCCACAAGAGATGATGGAAATGGCTGAATCCATGAATATGGACGACATGATGGAAATGGCTGAATCCATGAATATGGAGGACATGATGGAAATGGCTGAATCCATAGATATGGACGACATGATGGAAATGGCTGATTCTATGGATATGGACGACA